>JADGMW010000080.1_pt1 | contig 90319 bp, 87 predicted proteins | sample 8641801 | NCBI WGS metagenome assembly JADGMW01 (sample SAMN16272018, study PRJNA661076) | feces metagenome | isolation source: fecal sample from diarrhoea affected cattle A | host: Bos taurus | place: South Africa: Lokaleng Village, Mahikeng | collected 2019-09
CCGGCCTACTGGCTGGGCTCGGGCATTCCCTCGCACTGGACCTGCGGGTTCACACCCACATAGTTGAGCGGACCTGCTACGACGGTGGTTGCCACCGTTGCCAGGCTGCTGCAGTTCTGCGGGGAATCCTCGAAGTAGCCTCGCTGCCACCCAGCGACGGCCCCGATCACCAGCCAGACCAGCACCAAGAGAGTCAACAAACGCACGGCTCCACCTCGCAGTCGATGATGTGTCCGAGGGTTCGGACGGCTGCGGATACCCACCTCGGAAACGAACAAACCTCCCTATGTCCACCAAGCGGTCAATCCGGTCATACGGCGCCATTCGGCGACGCCCCCGTCTCCACCGGTTCGAGACGGTCCCCTGCACCCGGCTTCCGCCGTCGATACTGGAACGCGTTCCGGTCGCCGCTCTCTGTACCGGCAGTGGGTTGTACAGAAAAGATGGACTCCACACCCCCTCGTTCTATAACGTGTTCTACATGAGCAATCAGGAGTACGACATTGTCGTCGTCGGCAGTGGCGCCGGCGGAATGACCGCCGCGATCACCGCTGCCCGCAAGGGGTCGAGTGTCGTCCTGATCGAGAAGGCATCCCGGTACGGCGGATCGAGTGCCCGCTCCGGCGGCGGCGTGTGGATTCCCAACAACGACGCCCTCGTGGCCGCCGGGGTGCAGGACACTCCCGAGGCCGCTCGCACGTACCTCCACAGCATCATCGGCGACGTCGTGCCCGCCGAGAAGATCGATACCTACATCGATCGCGGGCCCGAGATGCTGTCGTTCGTGCAGAAGCACAGTGCGCTCGAATTGCAATGGGTTCCAGGCTATTCCGATTACTACCCGGAGGCGCCCGGCGGGCGAGCAGGGGGGCGCTCGGTGGAGCCGACACCGTTCGACGGCCGCCGCCTCGGCGACGATCTCGCTTTGCTCGAGCCCGATTACGCGCGCGCCCCGAAGAACTTCGTCATCACCCAGGCCGATTACAAATGGCTGAACCTGCTGGTGCGCAACCCCCGCGGACCCCTCCGTGCCGTTCGGGTCGGAGCGCGATTCGTGTGGGCCAACATCACCAAGAAGCACCTTCTGGTGCGCGGCCAGGCGCTGATGGCCGGCCTGCGCATCGGTCTGCGGGACGCCGGCGTTCCGTTGCTCCTCGATACCGCGCTGACCGACCTGTTCGTCGAGGACGGTGTGGTGCGCGGGGTGACCGTCGACTCGCACGGCGAGCAGCAGATCATCCGTGCCCGCAAGGGCGTGATCCTCGCCAGCGGCGGGTTCGAGCACAACGAGGAGATGCGCAAGAAGTACCAGCGCGCGCCGATCGGCACCGAATGGACGGTGGGAGCCAAAGCCAACACCGGCGACGGAATCCTGGCGGGCCAAAAGCTCGGGGCTGCAGTGGACTTCATGGACGACGCGTGGTGGGGTCCGTCCTTCCCGCTCACCGGCGGTCCGTGGTTCGCGCTGTCGGAACGAAGCCTGCCCGGCTGCATGATGGTCAACAGTGCCGGAAAACGATTCGTGAACGAGTCCGCGCCCTACGTCGAGGCGACACACGCGATGTACGGCGGGAAGTACGGGCGTGGCGACGGGCCCGGCGAGAACATTCCGAGTTGGCTCATCCTCGATCAGCGCTACCGCGATCGGTACACCTTCGCCGGTATCACCCCGCGAACGCCCTTTCCCGGCCGCTGGGAGAAGGCCGGGGTGCTCGTCAAGGCCGGCTCGATCAGCGAACTCGCCGAGAAGATCGGGGTCCCTGCCGCAGCGCTCACCGACACCGTCGAACGGTTCAACGGTTTCGCGCGTGCCGGTAAAGACGAGGACTTCGGCCGCGGCGAGTCGGAATACGACCACTACTACGGCGATCCCCGCAACAAGCCCAACCCGAGCCTCGGCGTCGTCGACAAGGCGCCGTTCTACGCGTTCAAGGTCGTGCCCGGCGATCTCGGAACCAAAGGTGGCCTCGTCACCGACGTCCACGCGCGGGTGCTGCGCGAGGACGGCACCGTGATCGCGGGGCTCTACGCGACGGGCAACGTCGGTTCACCCGTCATGGGACACACGTACGCCGGGCCGGGGGCAACGATCGGCCCCGCAATGACCTTCGGATATCTGGCAGTCCTCGACATCCTCGACTCCGATCACGGTGACCCCGTCGACGACGAACTGACCGAACCCGCCGAAAGCCGCTGACCGATACCGGGCCACCGCGCCGCCGTATTCGCGAAAGGACAACATCGCGTGCCCATCGACCCCGCCGTCGCACTCGGCGCCGAGTTGCCCGCCCAGGAATTCTCCTGGTCGAGCAGCGACATCCAGCTCTACAACCTCGGTCTCGGTGCCGGATCCCGGCCCACCGACGCCGGCGAACTGCGATATCTCGGGGACCACGCACCGCAGGCGCTGCCCACGTTCGCGACGGTCGCGGCCACGTTCCACCAGATCGAACCGCCGAAGGTGTCCTTTCCCGGAATCGAGATCGATCTCGCCAAGGTCGTGCACGGCAGTCAGGAAGTGCTCGTGCACGCGCCCATCCCGCCGTCGGGCAAAGGCCGCACCGTCACCCGCATCTCCGAGGTGTGGGACAAGGGCAAGGCCGCCGTGATCGTGCAGGAATCCACCACAGAAGACCCCGACGGTAATCCTCTGTGGACGGCCCGATCGTCGATCTTTGCGCGCGGTGAAGGTGGATTCGGCGGAGAACGCGGACCGTCCGAGTCGGTGGAGCTTCCCGACCGGGAACCGGATGCCGAGATCGATGTCCCAACTCTTCCGCAACAGGCGCTGCTGTACCGGTTGTGCGGGGACCGCAATCCCCTGCATTCCGATCCCGAGTTCGCGGCGGCCGCCGGCTTCCCCGCCCCGATCCTGCACGGGCTGTGCACCTACGGAATCGTGTGCAAAGCCGTCACCGACCGGTTCCTCGATGCGGACGCCGCCCGAGTCGCCGGTTTCCGGGCACGGTTCGCCGGTGTGGTGTTCCCCGGGGAGACCCTTCGTATACGGGTCTGGGACGAAGGTACCCGCAAGCTTGCGACCGCCTCGGTGGTCGAACGTGACCTCGCGCCGGCACTGGCCGATGTCGTCCTGACCGTGTCGTGACAACATAACCCTGGGGAAAGTAAACACACACATGGCAATTCGAGATGCGTCGCCGTCCCTGTCCCGGCGTGGCTTCCTTGCTGTGGGCGCCGGAGCCATCGCGGCCACCGCACTGGGCGGCTGGACGCCCGTCCACGCAGTCCCTTCGGGTTCGGCCGCGAGCACCCTTCCGGCACCGCCCTCCTTTCCCGAGGGCATCGCCCTGTACCAGCAGGCGTACCAGAACTGGTCCAAGGAGATCATGCTGGACGCAATCTGGACCTGTGCGCCGCGAACTCCGGATGATGTTGTGTATCTGGTGAATTGGGCACACCAGAACGGCTACACGATCCGGCCGCGGGGCGCGATGCACGGCTGGACGCCGCTGACGGTCGTCAACGGCGCACCCATCGACCGGGTGATCCTCGCCGACACCATCGCCCACCTCGACTGGGTGGACGTCGATCCCGGAAGTTCTCCCCCCACGGTGACGGCAGGTCCCGGCGCCACACTCGACGCCATCACGACGGCACTTCAGCAGCACGGCCTCGGCTGGGCGAATCTCCCCGCACCCGGAGTCCTCACGATTGCCGGTTCGCTCGCCGTCAACGCGCACGGAGCCGCGCTGCCCGCCGACGGCGAATCCACCGAGCCCGGACACACCTTCGGGTCGTTGAGCAATCTCGTCACCGAGCTCACCGCCGTCGTATGGGACGGAAGCGCGTATTCGTTGCGCACGTTCACCCGCGCCGATCCCGATATCTCGCCGTTGCTGTGCCATCTGGGCCGCACCTTCGTCACCTCCGTGACCCTGCAGGCGGGACCGAACTACCGCATGCGCTGTCAGAGCTTCACCGACATCCCGTGGGACGAGTTGTTCTCTCTCCCAGGCGCCCAGGGCCGCACCTTCGAGTCGTTCGTGCGCAGTACCGGGCGCGCCGAGGCCATCTGGTACCCCTTCACCGACAAGCCGTGGCTGAAAGTCTGGTCTCTCGCACCCGAGAAGCCGGTCTCGTCCCGAGAAGTACACGGGCCGTACAACTATCCGTTCTCCGACAACGTCCCGGAGCCGATCACCGATCTGCTGGGCCAGTTGACGGCCGGCAACACCGCGATCGCCCCGGCGTTCGGGCAGACCTATTACGGTGTGACGGTCGCGGGATTGGCGGCGACGGCGTCGTCCGATATCTGGGGATGGTCGAAGGACCTGCAGTTCTACATCAAAGCGACGACACTGCGTCTCACCGAGGGCGGGGGCGCCGTACTCACCGATCGCGCCAATATCGCCACCGTGATTCACGACTTCACGCACTGGTTCCAGGAGCGGATCGAGCACTACCGCGCGCTCGGGCAGTACCCGCTCAACGGGCCGGTCGAGATCCGCTGTTGTGGTCTGGACCGGCCGGAAGATGTTCTCGTGCCGTCCGCCGGGTCGCCGACGCTCGCGTCGACGCGTCCGCGCCCCGACCACCCGGAGTGGGACACAGCCATCTGGCTCAATGTGCTGGGTGTTCCCGGAACACCCGGCATGTTCGCGTTCTACCGCGAAATGGAACAGTGGATGAGGCAGCGGTACAACGGCGAAGATTCGACGTTCCGGCCGGAATGGTCGAAAGGGTGGGCATTCGGCCCGGACCTGCCGTACACCGATGCGACCATCGTCTCCCAGAGCCTGCCCGACACCTATCGCGAAGGCGTTCCATCCGAAGACAATTGGGATTCGGCGCGGGCGGTGTTCAACCGGCTGGATCCTCATCGCGTCTACAGCAACAGCTTCATCGACACGTTGCTCCCCTGACCGGTCTCGTCAGCTTTGCTAATGTTCTGCCCCATGCGGAATCTGCGGCGGTGGGCTGGTGCGGTAGCGGTACCGATCTTGGTGCTGGGAGGCGGGGTGACGCTCGCCGGAACGGCGTCGGCGATGCCCGACACCGGTTCGGTCATCCTGCCCTCGGGGGACGACACCGCAGTAACCTTCGACGCCGACGGCAGTACGTTCCACGGCAGTCTCCGACTCCCGAACGGCGCAACCACCGGTGCTGCGTTGTTGCTGCCCGGTAGCGGTCCGACCGATCGCAACGGCAATCAGCCGGGGGTCGCATCCTCCGATGTGCTGCAGAGGGTCGCCGATTCGCTTGCAGCCCAAGGAATCGCCAGTCTTCGATTCGACAAGATCGGGGCCGGCGACACAGGGCTCGGAAAGTTCACGGCGGAGACCGTCGGCGAGTACGGTTTCGTCGACCAGGTCGATCACGCCGCGGCCGCAGCCGACCTGCTCGCCACCCGGACGGGATTCGCCACGTCGGACGTCCTCGTCCTCGGGCACAGCGAAGGCGGCCTGACCGCACTCGCTCTCGCCGACAGGGGAATCGGTGACGGGTTCGGGCTTCTCCAGCCCCTCCCGATGCGCTATCTCGATCTGCTGTCGGCACAGATCACGGCCGTGGCAGAGTCCGGGCAGCTGAGCCCGGACCAGGCCGAAGCGGTGCGTGCCGACGTGCCGCGAACCGTGGAATCGCTGCGCGCCACGGGTACCGTCCCTGCGGACCAGCATCCTCTGGTTGCGCAACTCGGGTTGAACGAGGCCAACGCCAAGTTCCTCGCCGAGGCGGACAGGCTCGATCCAGCCGCGCTGGCCGCGGGACTGGCGGCGGATACACCGGTGCTGCTCACTTGCTCGGACAAGGATCTCAACATCAGCTGCGCACAGGTCGATCCGCTGCGACGGTCTCTCGAGCACACCGACCTGCAGTTCGAGCACTTCGCTACCGCGAACCACAGCCTCGAAGAACTCGGCCCGCTGCCTCCGAGCCCCGCCGACGTGGTGGCATTGCTCCCCGTCTCGGCGGAGTTCGCGGTGGCGATCAACGACTGGGCAACTCGCCAAGCACGCTGATTCCACCACCGCGAGCGTCCTGCGGGATACCCGATCCACTGGAAACTCGGTGCACCGGAAAACTCAGCGGCTGACCGCTTTCTGATACCGGTAGATCGCGAACGGTACGAACACGATCAGTATCAGCGCCGTCCACAGGAGCGACGCGAGGATCGGATTCTGCAGCGGCCAGACGTCCGGCGGCGGAACCATCGGGTTGGTGTTCCCGAACAGGTTTCGCACGGCCTGCGTGAGTGCCGACAGCGGATTCCACTCGGCGATCGTGCGGAGGACAGGCGGCATGGACGACGGATCGACGAAGGTGTTCGCGACGAACGACAACGGGAAGATCACCATGAAGCTCGCGTTGTTGAACACCTCGGGCGTCCGGACCCACATTCCGACCACGGCCATCACCCACGACAACGCGTAGGCGAACAGCAGCAACAGAAGGTAACCCGCTACGGCCTCCCCGAACGACGAGTGGATCCTCCACCCCACCACCAGACCGGTCAGCGACATCACCACGAGGCTGACCACGTTGATGAGCACGTCCGTGGTCGTCCGTCCGATCAGGACGGCCGAGGGTGCCATGGGCAGCGACCGGAACCGATCGATGATGCCTTTCTGCAGGTCTTCGACCATTCCCAGACCGGTCCACGTGGACCCGAAGATCACCGTCTGAGTGAAGATGCCGGCGATGAGGAATTCGCGATACGACATTCCGGGAATGTCGATCGCGCTACCGAACACGTAGGCGAACAGCAGCACGAACATGATCGGCGAGAGCATCGTGAACACGATGAGATCGGGCACACGCTTGATCTTGATCATGTTGCGCTTGGCTATGGTGAGGCCGTCCGATGTGACCAGCTGTACCGAATTCACTGCGCCGCCTCCTCTGTCTTCTCTGCCTCGTGGCCCGTCAGGGTGAGGAACACGTCGTCGAGTGTCGGCTTTCGCAGTGCCACATCGGTCACGCGAACGCCCGCCACCGCGAGCTTCCCCAGCGCCGCGACGAGGGCTTCGGCGCCCGCCCCGCCCCCCGCGCCACTCAGGGGGACGGTGAGCGTTCCGGTTCCCGAATCGAGCTGGATCTCACCCGACGCGACCGAGGCGAGTTCGCGGCATGCGACTTGCTGGTCTCCGGCATCGGGCACACCGATTTCGATGCGTTCACCACCCACCTGGCTCTTGAGTTCGTCCGCATCACCGCGCGCGATGACCTTGCCGCGGTCGATCACCGCGATGTCGTCGGCGAGGCGCTCGGCTTCGTCCATGTACTGGGTGGTGAGCAGGAGCGTGGTGCCACGCGCCACAAGCGTGTCGATGACCTCCCACAATCCGAGCCGCGCCCGGGGGTCCAGGCCGGTGGTGGGCTCGTCGAGGAAGAGCACCGGCGGTTCGGCGACCAGCGCGCCGGCGAGGTCGAGACGTCGGCGCATACCTCCCGAATAGCCCTTGACCGGGCGATCTCCTGCCTCTTCGAGGTCGAACTGCGCGAGCAGTTCGCGCGCTCTCTCCCTGCTGCGTTTGACGCCCAGGTGGTAGAGCCTGCCGACCATCTCGAGGTTCTCGAAACCGGTGAGGTATTCGTCCACCGCCGCATACTGCCCCGACGCTCCGATGTGGGAGCGGAGTGCGCGGGCGTCGTTCACGACGTCGAAACCCGCGACCCGCGCGCTACCGGCATCGGGCACGATCAAAGTGGTGAGTACCCGGACCGTCGTCGTCTTGCCTGCCCCGTTGGGACCGAGCAGCGCCGTGACCGTCCCTTCGGGCACCCGGAGGTCGATGCCGTCGAGGGCTTTGACATCTCCGTAGGTCTTGATCAGTCCTTCTGCGACTATGGCGTCGGCCATGAGTCCTCCCTGACTGGTGGTTGCGTCGTCAGTCTGCACTACAGGACCGACACGTTTCGACCGGTTTTCTCATCGCAGAAATCGCACACTTTCGGAATCGGCTGCTCCGGCAGTACCCGATGCACCGGCCGCCCGAGGTGCGAACCCGGACTGTTCGGGGTGAGGTACGCGTGAATTCGAAGGTTGGGGCACGTCGCCCAGCACAGGTGGGTAAGCAGCGGCCTGCCCCGCGACGGAGACCGGGCGTCAGGGCCGATCACCGCCCGAAATCGTTGGCGCGGAATCATATCGCGTGCTCTACTGAACGCTCATTCCAGGAGAAGGGGACCTGTATGACCGTACGATTCCTCCGACGCACCGCCGCTTCCGCTCTCGTTGCCGCAGGCATGTTCACCGGACTCGGCGTGGGCGCCGGAACAGCTGCTGCCGAGACTCCGATTCCGATGAACCGCTGCTGGGGCGTGAGCCCTTACATCGTGGACCAGCCGTATGCGCCGGCACGGCTGTTCGGATGGCAGACCGAACCGGGAAGGATCGAGCTGTCCCTACCCGACGTATCCAGCCTGTGGTTCTTCGCCGGTGGATATCGGTCCGACGTGCGCCTGGACTGGCACAACCGCAACACGGGTGCACGCGGAACCCTCACCGACTCCGTCACCGTCGCCTATCCGGGCAGCGGAGTGGCGCGTTTCGATGTGCGTTCGGGCCCCGGCGACGTCGAATTCACCGTCAGCGCAGTGAACAGCATTCCTTTGTGGGCCATCCCGACCACGTCGTGCGGTGGCGTCGTCACGGTCTGGTAGTCGAACGCGCCAACCGGGACAGCTGTACCCAATCCAGAACCGGCCGGGGAATCCGCATCCCCGGCCGGTCGCGGGGCACGAGGACGCGTAACGCACCCGGGGCGACGGTGCAGCGCACCGGCGACGGCATCCGCACCGACTCCCCGTCCACACCGACCGCGATGTCGTGTTCGCCCGAAAACACCACGACTTCCGTGGCCGTGCGCTGGACGAGACCTTTGGTTCGCGCGCGGCGAAGAACTCCGACGATCTGGCCGGCCCCCTGCACCGACAGAGCGATCACGCCGAGCCTGCCTCGATCGAGCCGAAGACGCCGGCCCATCCCTACCAGGTCGTCCGTGGTGTACGGATTGTTGCTGACGAGCAATGCGCGTGGACCCTCGAGGACCGTGCCGTCGATACGTGCGCACAATGCCCCGTGTGCGCTGGTGGCCAGCAGGTCGGGCAACAGGTCGAGAACGGTCTTCGCCTTGTCGTCACGGTAGTGCGGGCTTTCCACGATCTCGGCGTAGACCCCGAAGGACGCGTTGTTGACGAAGGGCCGACCGTCGATGTGTCCGAGGTCGACGTGCAGTTCGACTCCGTCGCGCAGCGCCTCGAGACCGGCCACGGGGTCTTCCCTGTCCAGTCCGAGGTCGAGCGCGAAGTGGTTGCGTGTGCCGGCACTGATCACCAAGAACGGAATCCCTTGTTCCGCAGCCACTCCCGCGACCAGAGCCTGAGTGCCGTCGCCACCGGCAACACCGAGCAGATCGGCTCCCCGCGCCACCGCCCGGCGCGCGAGCGCCTGGACATCGACGAATTCGGGCCCGTCGAGTACTACGACCTCGGCACCGAGTTCCTCGGCACGTCGTCGCAGGTCGAAACGAACGACTTTGCCACCACCGGAGTGCGGGTTCATCACGAGAAACGGCCGGTGCACAGTCTCCGCGGGGTATTCGGACATCGTGGATTCGGAAGCACGGATCCTCAGAGCGGCGCGGGCAGATCCGAATGCCGCGAGCACGAGAGCCACCTCGAGCGGAATCACCCACAACTCGCGTTCTCGCACGATTACGACCAACACGACGATCGGAGCGCACAGCGCCGACACCAGCGCCGCCAGCCGGAGAACACCACGCCACGTGAGAAACCCGTACACCGCAGCGACGGCCACCACCACGGCCGCGATGCTCGTCACCGTGAACAGCACTGCCCCGCGCAGGCCCGCAACCACGATCGGTACGACCAGGGCCGCCGCGAGAAGAATCCAGGCGAGGCGTGCCCACCACAGTGCGAAACCGTTGTGGGACTCGTACACAGGTGCGGTCATCGTCGAGTTCCGGGCGCGCGGAGCGCGGTCACCGAGACCGTGCGGCTAAACCGCCCGGATGCGCCTACACATACGTACGCGGGTTCCAGGTGGAGACTGCCCAGATGACCACCACGTCGAGCGCGATGATGAGAATGGACCACCAGGGGTAGTACGGCAGCCACAGGAAGTTGACGATGATGGAAATCGCCGCGATGACGATGGCTGTCACGCGTGCCCAGGTGGCGCCCGTGAAGAGCGCCGCACCGATGAGGATCATCAGCGCACCGACCACGATGTGGATCCAGCCCCACGTCGTGACGTCGAATTCGTAGGTGTAGGCCACACCGACGACGAAGATTTCGTCCTCCGCGACCGCCGCGATTCCCTGCAGGAGGGACACCACGCCGAGTGTCGCGAGGATGATGGCAGCACCTACCGACGTTCCCGCGGCAATGCCTTGTTTCACGCTGGGGTCTCGTCGGGTCGCACGCATTTCTTCGGACATGGTCGTCCCTTTCGGAGGCGAGTGATAGTCGTAGTATGCGCGCGCCGACCACTCACGTCCGCAAGATCGAATTTTCTCTCCGATAGCCACGTCCGACTCGTAACATCGGCTCGTCGTCCGAGACTCGACCGTCCTCGTCTCCGCAGACCGACGTCGGAGACGTGTGGAAGCATGGCTACCGGAAACGGTTTTCGGTCCACACGCTGCATCCACCGGACACGTGTCGAAGGGACGCAGGATGTCCAGCTCCATATCGGCCGGCGGACCGGATGAAAACGCCGGTGCGAATGCACAAGCCGACAAGACGACCCGCTCGTCGTGGATCCGGCTGAGTGCGCTCGTCGCCGGACTCACCGCAGTCGTCGGCGTGATGCTCCTCGCCTTCGCGCTGCCTGCCATCCATGGCGGACCCCACGACATGAGACTCGGCTTGGCCGGGCCTTCGCCCGCAGTCGACGCCGTCGCAGGAAACCTCACCCCCGATGAATGGGACGTTGTCCGCTTCGACACTCCCGAAGACCTCATCGCCGGCATCGAGAATCGCGAAGCTGCAGGCGGACTCGTTTTCGCGGCCGACGGTGTGGATGTCTACACGGCCACCGCGGGTGGCGCACCCGGCGCCGCGGCCGTCACTGCCCTCGGAACGAGCATCGCCCAGCGGCAGCAAGTGCCGGTACGGACGCACGAACTGGTGGCCTTCCCTGCGGACGACCCCCGAGGAGCCGGACTGACCGCCGCAGCGCTTCCGATGGTCTTCGGTGGACTCATTCCGGCAATTGCACTGACGCAGCTGTTCCCCGGACGCAACCGCCTGCTGCTGCGCTTCGTCGGCGTCGTGGCTTTCGCAGTGATCGCCGGTGCCGCGCTCACCGCCATCCTCCAGTTCGGCACCGGGTCACTGGCCGGAAACTACTGGCTCACCGCAGAGGGTCTCGCGCTCGGCATGGGCGCGCTGGCGTTGACCGTCCTCGGCCTCGAAGCCCTGCTCGGTCCGGTGGGCATCGGCCTCGGCGCTTTTCTGATGATGTTCGTGGGCAATCCACTCTCGGCGCTCGGGACCGGGAGCAACTGGCTTCCCGACGGATGGTCCACTTTCGGGCAGCTGCTGCCCCCCGGGGCGACCGGTTCACTCCTGCGCGCGAACGCGTTCTTCGGCGGCATCGGCAGCGGGTTCCCGAGCGTAGTGCTCGCTTGCTGGGTCGCGTTCGGCCTCGTCCTCGCGCTGATCGCCGCACGCCGCGAACCGAGGGGCGCGACCACAGCCGTCGACCCAGAATGAAACGGGGCATGGGATCCGTCCGCGCCCGATCGCAGTTCAGCGGGTGAGGACGAGACCGGACGTCGGCACGCCCGTGCCCGCTGTGACGAGCACGTTCTCGACGTCGTCGACCTGGTTGCACGACGTCCCGCGGATCTGGCGGACCGCTTCTGCGATTCCGTTCATGCCGTGGATGTACGCCTCGCCGAGTTGCCCACCGTGGGTGTTGATAGGCAGCCTGCCACCGAGTTCGATCCCGTCGGCCACGAAGTTCTTCGCATCGCCCCGGTCACAGAATCCCAGTTCCTCGAGTTGCATGAGCACGTACGGCGTGAAGTGGTCGTACAGGATCGCAGTCTGAATGTCCTTCGGGCCGAGGCCCGATTGTTCCCACAGCTGATTCCCGACGATGCCCATCTCCGGGAGACCTGCGAGCCCGTCGCGGTAATAGCTCGTCATGATGTATTGGTCCGGTCCGCTGCCTTGCGCCGCCGCCGCGATCACCGCGGGCACCTGCTTCAGATCCTTCGCACGCTCCGGTGTGGTCACCACCAGCGCGACACCCCCGTCCGATTCCTGACAGCAATCGAGCAGCCGCAACGGTTCCGCGATCCAGCGGGAATTCTGGTGGTCGTCCAGGGTGATGGGTTTTCCGTAGAAGAACGCCTTCGGGTTGTTCGCCGCGTGGGCGCGGTCCGCGACGGCCACCGCTCCGAAGTCCGCACCGGTGGCACCCGAGACGTGCATGTACCGCTGCGCCACCATCGCGACGAACGATGCGGGTGTGCTCAACCCGTGCGGGTAGGAGAACGCGTTGTCGGTACCGGAGGCGTTGACCTGGGCGGCGAGCGTGCTGTTCACCTGCCCGTATCGCGCGCCGGAACGTTCGTTGAACGCGCGGTACGCAACCACGACGTCGGCCACGCCGGTCGCGACAGCCATCGCCGCCTGCTGCACGGTGGCGCAGGCCGCACCGCCGCCGTAATGGATGCGCGAGAAGAACTTCAGGTTCGGGATGCCCACCGCTCGCGCGACCGCGACTTCGGTATTGGTGTCCATCGTGAACGAGACCAGGCCGTCCACGTCGGAGGGGGCGAGTCCGGCGTCGTCGAGCGCGTCCCGCACGGCTTCCGCCGCGAGTCGCAGTTCGCTCCGGCCGGAATCCTTCGAGAAGTCGGTGGCACCGATGCCCGCCACGACCGCCCTGCCCGACAGACCGCTCATTCGGCATCTCCGATCACGAGGGTGGCCTTCGCGGTGATGTGGTCGCCCAGCGCATTACGCCCGACGACGTCGACGGTGACCAGACCGTCGTCGACGGCCGCCACCGTGCCGGCGAGTGTGAGGGTGTCGTACGCGTACCAGGGCACGCCGAGGCGTAACGAAATCGACCGCACGACGGCACGAGGACCTGCCCAGTCCGTGACGTACCGCTGGACGAGGCCGGTGTCGGTGAGGATGTTGACGAAAATGTCCTCGGACCCGCGCTGCCGCGCCTTGTCGCGATCGTGGTGCACGTCCTGGAAGTCGCGGGTGGCCAACGCCGTCGAGACGACGAACGTCGGGTCGGCGTGAATCGACAAGGGTGGGAGCGCCTGCCCTGCCGTCACCGCATCGATGCTCACGAATCCTCCTCGAGGGGCTTCCAGGCGTACAGCGTCCACGGGGTTCCTTCGGTGTCGTCGTCGCCGGGAAAGTCGAGATAGGTTGCCTCCACGGGCATTCCGATTCTCACGTCCGACGGGTCGATTCCCCGGAGTTCTCCGAGCATGCGCACGCCCTCGTCGAGTTCCACGAGCGCGACGACGAAGGGAACCTGCCGGCCCGGAACTTTCGGGGCATGGTGGACGACGAAACTGAACACCGCACCCCGGCCCGACGACACCACGTAGTCGGTCGTCTCGTCCTTGTCGAGCCACAGCGCCGGTACCGGCGGGTGTTGCAACGTGCCGTCGGGGCGGCGCTGGATGCGCAACTCGTGGCCGGCGACGCCGTCCCAGAAGAACTGCGTGTCGCGCGATGCGGACGGCCGCATCATCCGTGACGGGTCCAGATCCTCGGGCACCGTGGCCCGCGGGGCGGAGTCGGCAGCCTCGCCCGGCGGAGCGAATTTGAGGATGCGGAACAGCATTTCGGCGACGACCTCGTCGCCGACCTTCCACACGTTGCGGGTGGTGAAGAACCACCCTTCCCCGAGACCGGTTTTCTTCGGACCCACCACATCCTCGAGCGTGGACTCGATGGTCACGTGCTCACCGTGGCGAAGATAGCGGTGGTAGGTCTGGTCGCAGTTGGTCGCGACCACCGAGGTGTACCCCGCGTCGTCGAGGATCTGCGTCATCCGGCCGAGTGGATCGTCCTTCTCCCGCTCGGCACCGAGACCCCGCATCGTCCAGACCTGAGCCATCGCGGGCGGTGCGACCGGACCGTCGTGCCCGGCTGCCACCGCAGCGGACTCGTCGGTGTAGATCGGGTTGTCGTCACCGATCGCCTCGAGCCAGTTCCGGATCATCGGGAGATTGACGGGATCGCGACCGAAGCGGGGTGCGGACGGTCCGTCGTTACGCACGCGTTCGGCGGCCGCAAGGATCTCGTCGGCCGTGCTCTCCGCGCCGGCCGTCTGTGCGCCTGTCACCGCGGTACCCGGGGCATACCCAGACCGGCGGTGGCGATGAGTTCTCGCATCACTTCGTTGACCCCGCCCCCGAACGTGATCACCACGTTCCGCTTGGCCATCATGTCGAGCCAGCGCAGCAGATCGGCCGTGTCGGTGTCGGCCGGGTCGCCGTGGCGTCCGACGATCTCCTCGGCGAGCCGGCAGACCCGCTGGATCCGTTCCGTGGCGAACACCTTGGTGGCCGACGCGTCGGCGATGTCGACGGCGTCGTTCTCACTCGCCGCGACCTGCCAGTTGAGAAGCTCGTTGAGCCGATGTGTCGCGTGGATCTCGCCGAGTGCGCGGCGCACGTCGGGTTCGTCCAGGAGGTTGTGCCGTCGCACCCAGTCCTGCAGATGGTCGTAGATGCCCGCGACCCGGCCCGCCGGTCCGAGCATCACGCGCTCGTGGTTGAGCTGCGTGGTGATCAGCCGCCAGCCCTTGTTCTCCTCACCGACGAGCATGTTCGCCGGCACCCGCACATCGTTGTAGTACGTGGCGTTGACGTGGTGCGCGCCGTCGCACGTGATGATGGGCGTCCAGCTGAATCCCGGGTCGGTCGTGTCGACGATGAGAATGGAGATACCCCGGTGCCTCGAGTCGGCCGAGCCGGTGCGGACAGCGAGCCAGATGTAGTCGGCGTCGTGACCCCCGGTGGTGAAGATCTTCTGCCCGTTGACCACGTACTCGTCGCCGTCACGTACAGCGGTGGTGCGCAGCGCCGCGAGGTCCGTCCCGGCTTCGGGCTCGGAGTAACCGATGGCGAAATGGACCTCACCGGCGAGGATTGCGGGGAGGAACTTCCGCTTCTGCTCGTCGGTTCCGTAGACCTGCAAGGTGGGACCGACGGTCTGCAACGTGACACCGGGCAGCGGCACGTCGGCACGCATGGCTTCGTTGGCGAAGATCTGCTGCTCGACGTCGCCGAAGCCGTGGCCGCCGAACTCGACGGGCCATCCCACTCCCAGCCATCCGTCCTTACCCATTCGGCGGACCACCTCACGGTAGGTGGGGCCGTGCCGCTCGGTGCGCATGATCGCGGCTTCGTCGGCGGAGACGAGATTCGAGAAGTAGCTGCGCAACTCGGCTTGCAGCGCACGCTGGTCGTCGGTCAGATCGATGAACACCGGGCCCCCACGAGGTCGAGTCGGTACGAAGCGCCGCCGAGCCACCGTGCAAGGTCCTTGGCGGTCGACGAGTATCTGTGCAGCGGATAGGTCGCATCCACTCCGATGCCGCCGTGCAGGTGGTGCAACACCCGCATGGCGGGAGGAAGTTCCGCAGCGATCCAGTACGCGGTGACGTCGAGATCGTCGTCGGCGTCGAGACCTCGGGAGACACGCCAGACCGAAGACAATGCGGCGACGTGCAGGGTCCGGGCGGTGACGTAGACATCCGCGATCTGCTGGGCCACTGCCTGGAAGGTGGCGAGCGGCTTACCGAACTGGTGCCGCTCACTGACGTGGCGGGCAGTGAGATCGGTTGCTCCCGAGAGCAATCCGTCCGAGTAGGCGGCTGTCGCGGCGATTGCCAGACGGTAGAGCGTCGCCACGGACTCCGCACCGTCGAGGCCGTCGCCGAGCAGGGTTCCCACCGCTCCGTCGAGCCGCATCGAGAACTCGGGGTCGCCGACCGCGGACGGACTCTCCCTCAGCGTGACGCCCTCGGCGTTCGGGTCGACCGCGACGACCCCGGAGTCGGTCGGTACCAGGACGAACCGCGCGCGATCGGCGTAGGGCACGGCCACGAACGATCCGGTGACGGCGTGCCCGCCGTCGGTGGCGGTGACGGTGGCCCCGGGCCGGCCGGGGAACGGCCGGCCCGGTTCGGCGAGCGCGGCGGAGAGGACCGCGCCGCCGGGGACACCGTCGAGCAGGACGTCCTGCTGTGCCTCGGTGGCGAGGGCGAGAACGGGAAGTACCCCGAACCCGACGGTCGGCAGCGCGGGGATCCGTGCCGCCGAACGTCCGACCTCGGTGAGCACGGTGGCAGCCTCGGCGACGCCGAGTGCCGAACCTCCGAGTCGCTCGGGCAGGGCCAGCGACAGGAGGTCGGCCTCTGCCATGGCTCTCCACAGGTCGTCGGCGCCCAGGTCGCGGGCGAGCAGGTCGGCCGCGACGCCGGCAACGTCCTCCTGCGTCTCGTCACGTGCGAAGTCCACCGTTACCACCTTCGTGCTAGAACGTGTTCCAGTTGTAGCACTTGGTGGTGTCCCGCGGGAAGGACCCCCTACTCCCGCGGAAGTCCGAGCAGCCGCTCCGCTGCGACCGTGAGCAGAATCTGCTCGGTACCACCGGCGATCGTCAGGCACCGGGTGTTGAGGAATTCGCGGGTGAGCGGACCTTCCACCCAGCCCGCCTCACCCGCGAGGTCCATGGCGAGTTCGGCGGTGTCCTGTCGCTGACGCACGCCGACGAGTTTGCGCACGCTCGAGGCAGCACCGGGATCTTGCCCACCCAGCTGGGCGAGCGTGGTGCGCAGATCGAGCAGCGACCCGGCGGTCGCCTCCCCGATCTGTACGGCGATCCGGTCGTCGGCGACGGCGTCACCCGGTGTGGACAGTTCCAGGAGTTCCTCGATCGCCGCACCGAACGACGATTTGCCCCCCATCGCCACGCGTTCGTTCGCGAGCGTGGTGCGGGCGAGTTTCCACCCGCCGCCGAGCGGACCCACGACGCAGTCGTCCGGAACGAACACCGAATCGAGGAACACCTCGTTGAACAGCGCGTCGCCGGTGATCTCCCGCAGCGGCGATACCGCGATGCCCTCCGATTTCATGTCGACGAGGAAATAGGTGATGCCCTTGTGCTTGGGTGCCTCGCGGTCGGTGCGCGCCAGGCAGATCGCCCAATCCGCTTCGTGCGCGAGCGATGTCCACACCTTCTGCCCACGCAGGATCCACCCTCCGTCCACCTTCTCCGCAGTGGTCCGGAGTGCGGCGAGATCGGAACCGGCGCCGGGCTCGGAGAACAACTGGCACCACACGATGTCGCCACGCAGCGTCGGCATCGCGAATCGTTCTCGCTGTGCCGGAGTTCCGTGCTCCAGGATCGTCGGCACAGCCCACGATCCGATCACCAGGTCGGGCCTGTCGACTCCGGCCTCGGCAAGTTCCTGCTGGATGAGGATCTGCTCGGCCGGGCCCGCCCCGCGCCCGTACGGGGGTGGCCAGTGCGGCGCGAGATACCCGGATTCGGCCAGCGCGGTACGGCGCTGCCCTTCGGGTTGCGCTGCGATGGAAGCGATGTCGTCCCGAATACGCCCACGATCGTTCTCGTGCCCGGACAGATCGATACCGAGGTGCCGGCGAGCGCCGCCGCGCGCGAGTTCGGTGACGCGGGCGCGCCACGCCGTGGAACCGCCCAGCAACTGGCGGGTGGCGACGGCGCGGCGCAGGTAGTAATGGGCGTCGTGCTCCCACGTGAAGCCGATGCCGCCGAGCACCTGGATCGCGTCCTTCGCGGTCTGCACGGCAGCGTCGAGTGCCACGGCAGCCGCAACGGCCACCGACACGGGAAGCTCGTCGGGATCGGTATCGATCGCGCGTGCCGCATCCCACGCCACGGCCCGAATCTTCTCGGTGCGGCACAGCATTTCGGCGCACAGATGTTTGACGGCCTGGAACGCGCCGATGGGTTTGCCGAACTGTTCGCGGATCTTCGCGTACTCGACCGCGGTCGTCAGTGCCCACCCGGCGATGCCGGCGAGTTCGGCCGCTGCCAGCCCCGCGGTGAGGTCCCGCACGAATCCGCTGGGGACCTCGACGACACGGTCCGCCGTCACGGCGACACCGTCCAGACGCATCCGGGCGAGAGCCCGCGACTTGTCGAGCGTGTCGAGCGGCTCGAGACGCACACCGGCAGCGTCGACGTCGACGAGTGCCCAGCGTTCGGGATCCCCGGCCAGTCGCACGAGCACCGCGACGCCCGGCTCGGCCGCGATGGCGGGGCCCGCGTCACCGGTGAGGACGAACCCGTCGGTCGCCGGTTCCGCTCGCACCTCGGAGTCGAGTGCGAGAGCGGCCGGAAGAGCGCCCTCGACGAGTTGGGCGGTGGTCTTGGCCGTCGCGTCGCCGCCGCGGCCGAACACGAGCGCCACCGCAGCCGTGGTCAGCACCGGGCCCGCGGCCAGTTCGTGTGCGGCCTGCTCGAGCATGACCGCGAGATCGACGGTGGTCGCCCCGAACCCTCCGGATGCCTCCGGAACGGCAACACCGAACAGTCCCAGTTCCGCGAGAGACGACCACCCGTCACGCCACGCCCCGTCGGTCTCCCGACGTATGGTTGCCAGTGGAGCCGTGGCTCGTGACCAGGCATGTACGGACGCCTGAACGGCCCGCTGTTCCTCGGTGGTGGCGATACTCACAGCGGGTCTCCGCCTTTCGGAATGACATGGTTACCTAGAACGTGTTCTAATATGACACCGGTTCAGAGTCAAGGCGTGAGGATACGAAGTTATGGCCACCCCGTCCCGCTCACGTTCCAACGGCACCGGAACGTTGACCGCCCTCACCGAGGACGATCTCAGTTCCAATGCCCAGAAGGAACGTCGCAAGCGGATACTCGACGCCACCCTCGCGTTGGCGTCGAAGGGCGGATACGAAGCCGTCCAGATGCGCGCCGTCGCCGAGAGGGCCGACGTCGCCGTGGGCACGCTCTACCGGTACTTCCCGTCCAAGGTCCACCTGCTGGTCTCGGCCCTCGGGCGTGAATTCGCCCGGATCGAGAGCAAGGGAAAGATCCCGCCGGGGCACAGCCCGCTGGAACGGATGCACCTCATCCTCAGTCTCATCACCAAGGCGATGCAGCGCGATCCACTTCTCACCGAGGCCATGACGCGCGCCTTCATGTTCGCCGACGCATCCGCCGCCGCCGAGGTCGACCAGGTCGGCAAGCTCATGGACCGGTTGTTCGCCAAGGCCATGAACGACGGCGAGCCCGACGAAGAGGAACTCGCGATCGCCCGCGTCATCAGCGACGTGTGGCTGTCCAACCTGGTCGCCTGGCTGACCCGCCGGTCGTCCGCGACGGATGTCGCGCGACGCCTGGAACTGACGGTCGATCTGCTGCTCGGAGAGGGCGCACGTCCGTCGTCCGCCACTGCCGGCGCCTGATGTAACGGGAAACACCACCCCAGAGGCCGCTCCGGCGGCACTCTGCCGCTTTTCTTCGCTTACCTTGGTTCGCGTGAGTGCCCACGACCTTCCGATCGATCTCCGACGCGCCCTCGTCGCCGCAGCGCGTACTCCGCGGCTGCTGGTGGCAACCGACTACGACGGCACCCTCGCGCCGATCGTCGCCGACCCGGGGCAGGCGTATCCCCGGGCCGACGCCGTCCGCGCCCTGCGTGGACTCGCCGCTCTCCCTTCGACGTCCGCCGCGGTGATCTCCGGCCGATCGTTGAAGGATCTCGCCGCGCTGTCGCGTCTCCCCATCGAGGTGAAGCTGGTCGGCAGCCACGGTTCCGAGTTCGACATCGGTTTCATCAACGAGATCGATCCCGAAGCCAAGCAACTGCTGACCGTGCTCGTCGACGGACTCGCGTCGGTCGCCGACAAGTTCGAGGGCGTACACATCGAGACCAAGCCCGCGAGCGTCGCCCTGCATGTGCGCAACGCGTCCGCGGAGGATGCCGAGCGCGCACTCGAGATCGTGCGCGGGGACCTCGCGTTGCGTCCGGGTGTGCAGGTCACCGAAGGCAAGTCGGTGATCGAGTTGTCCGTCGTGGCCACCGACAAGGGCGCGGCCCTCGACCTGATCAGGCACCAGGACGCCGCCACCGCGGCGGTCTTCTTCGGCGACGACGTCACCGACGAGAAAGCATTCGCGTCACTGCACGGTCCCGACGTGGGTGTGAAGGTCGGCGACGGCGACACCGCCGCGGAGTACCGCGTCGGCACCACCGAGGACGTCAACTCGGCGCTCGCGCTTCTCCTCGAGGAGCGCCGCACGTGGTTGTCCGGTGCCAATGCCGCACCTATCGAGCGATTGACGATGCTCGCGAGCCCCCGCTCCAAGGCACTCGTCACCCCCGACGGCACCATCACCTGGATGTGCCACCCGGAGCCGGACTCGGCCGCGCTGTTCGCCCACCTGCTCGGCGGAGAATCCGCCGGACACTTCAGCATCGGCCCCACCCGCGAGTCGCTGCCGCTGAGCCAGCGCTACGTGGACTCGACGATGACTGTCGTCACCCGCTGGGCTGCCCTCGCCGTCGTCGATTACCTGCCGCACGACGTCGAGCCGGGCCGAACCGACCTCACCCGCGTGATCACCGGCCGCGCGACCGCACTGGTGACCTTCGCGCCGCGTCCCGAGTTCGGACAGGGACAGGTGACCTTGGAAGTCACGGACGACGGAATCCGGGTGATGGGTTTCAACGAGCCCTACGTTCTCCGGTCCCCCGGCGTGCGCTGGGACATCAGCACCGACGGCGCACACCAGTCGGCGCACGCCGTCGTGGATCCCTCCCAGGGGGACGTCGTGCTCGAACTTCGATGCGGTACAGACGATCTGAGCGAGCATCCGGTGCCCCATGAGGAGCGCCGCGCCCAGGCCGAAGCGTATTGGAGCACGTGGGCGAACAACCTGGAACTGCCGCCCCTCAAGCCCGATCTCATGAAGCGCTCGGCTCTGACCCTGCGCGGCCTCGTCCACGCGCCGACCGGGTCGATCCTCGCAGCGGCCACCACGTCGCTTCCCGAGGAGATCGGTGGGGTCCGCAACTGGGACTACCGCTACTGCTGGCTGCGGGATGCGGCGCTGACCGCACAGGCACTGGTGAGAGTCGGATCGCTCGAAGAAGCCGAGAACTACCTCGACTGGGTGCACGGGGTGCTCGAGACCCTGCCCGGACCGGAGCGACTGCATCCGCTGTACACGCTGGCAGGTGGCGCACTGCCTCCGGAAGCTGTCCTCGACAGCTTGCCGGGGTACGCCGGTTCGCGCCCCGTTCGCGTCGGCAACGCGGCGAACCAGCAGGTTCAGCTCGACGTGTTCGGTCCGATCGTCGACCTGATCTCCGAACTCGCGCATCGGCGCGAGGAGCGGGGCGTGGCCCACGCGCAGGCACTCACCGACCGCGATTGGGAACTGGTCTGCGCCATGGTGCTCGCGGTCGAGCGCCGCTGGTTCGAACCGGACCACGGCATCTGGGAGATCCGCGACAACCCGCGGCACCACGTGTATTCGAAGGTCATGGGCTGGCTCACCGTCGACCGCGCACTCACTCTCGCGGAGAAGTTCGGCCGTCCCGCCGGTGAAGGCTGGGCCGAGCTTCGTCGCGAGATCGCCGAGGAGGTCAAGGAGAAGGGCTGGAACGAAGACGTCCAGTCGTACACCGCGGCGTACGACGGCACCGATCTCGACGCGGCGACGTTGTTCATCGGCCTGACCGGGCTGGTGGACCCGGACGACAAGCGATTCCACGCAACCGTGCAGGCAACCGAAGCGGAACTACGCAGCGGGTCGACGGTGTACCGGTACCGGCACGACGACGGGCTTCCCGGCACCGAAGGCGGTTTCCACCTCTGTGCGGCGTGGCTGGTCGGGGCGTATCTCCTGATCGGGCAGCGGAACGACGCCGAGGCGCTGTTCACGCAACTCGTCGCCGCTGCGGGCCCGACCGGCCTGCTCAGCGAGGAATACGATCCCGTGGCGGAACGCTCGCTCGGCAATCATCCGCAGGCCTACAGCCACATCGGGCTGTTGCGGTGTGCCCAGTTGCTGTCCGGTCCGCCGCGCTGAGAGACGGTTATTCGGCGTACCACTCGCGCTCGACGGCGCCGGAGGTCTTGCCGAACCAGAGCTGGGTATCGAGCGTCTCCAGCACCGGAACGCCGGAATGCGCCGGGGCGGCGAGCAGTAGCTCGCCGGCCCGGCGCCCCTTGTCCTTCTGGGGCTGACGCACCGTGGTGAGTCCTTCGCGCAGCGCTTCGTCGATTCCGTCGAAGCCGGTGATCGACAGATGGCCCGGCACATCGAGTCCCGTCTGGTCGGCCCACGCCAGGGCGCCGAGCGCGAGAACGTCGGTCGTGCACATCAGTGCGGTGATCCTGGGGTTGACGCTCATGATCTGCGCCGCGCCCGACAACCCGTTTTCCGAGGTGTGCGTGTAGCGCTCGACGACAGTGAGCGAGGCCGGGTCCAGCCCGCCCGCCCGCATCGCGTCCTGCACTCCGAGGATGCGCTCGCGCTGCACGTGGAATCCGCTGCTGTCGAGGGTCGACAGATCGACGACACCGTCGTGGCGCTCGCGCCCGAGTCGCATGGACACGATGCCGATGTGCCGGTGGCCGAGTCCGATGAGATGTGCGGCGAGATCCCGCATCGCGCCCCGGTCGTCGATGCCCACGACAGGGGTGTGCTCGAAACCGCGCGGCTGGTCACAGGCGACGATCGGCAGATTCCGTTCGAGCACCGCGGCCAGGTACGGATCTTCGGGCGGTACGGAGTAGACGACGAACCCGTCCACCGACGACCGGTGCACGACCTGCGCGGCTTCGGTGTCGGCGCGTCCGGGACCGGCGGGGATGAGCAGCAGACCTTGTCCGGCTGCCTCGCAGGCCTCCGACAGCCCGGACAGAAATCGCATGGCGGCGGGGTCCCGGAACGAGTAGCTCAGCGCCTCGGTGAGAAGGACGCCCACAGCACCGGCCTTGCGGGTGCGCAGGGACCGCGCCATCGGATCCGGGCCGGCGTACCCACGGCGCTTGGCCACATCGAGCACACGCTGGCGTAGCTCCGCGGACAGCTGATCGGGCCGGTTGTACGCGTTCGACACCGTGGTGCGGGAGATCTTCAGTTCGGCAGCGATCGAGGCCAGCGTCGCCTGTCGGCGGGGCTGACGGGACCTGGGCATGAGGGGACCGTAGTCCTGTGGGTCTCGTCACGGCGACGCGGGGACGGCGTAATTCGCCTTCCCGACCCGCTAAAGTGGAACGGTAACGATTACCAATAACGATTGGGCGTGCCTCCGGGGCCGTTCGTCGACTCTCGATTCAGGAGAAGACCACAGTGCGTTTGTCCTCCCGTACCGCGCTCGCGGCCGCCGCCGTGGCTTGCGTGACCACCTTGGCCGCGTGCGGGTCCGCCACCACCGGATCCGATGACGAGGACACCCTGCGCGTAGTCGCCTCCACCAACGTGTGGGGCTCCGTCGCCCAGGCCGTGGCCGGCGACCGTATCGAGGTCGAGTCCCTCATCACCGAACCGTCGGCCGACCCGCATTCCTACGAGGCGAGCCCGCTCGACGCCGCGGCGATCAGCGACGCGTCGCTCGTCGTCTACAACGGTGGTGGATACGACCAGTTCGTCGAGGACATCCTCGAGTCCGGTAGCGGCGACCCCGCGACCGTCGAGGCGTTCGCGCTCTTCGAATCCGGCGAAGGATCCGATCTGCACGCCGGCCACGACCACGAGGACACCCACGACACCCACGACACCCACGACGCCGGTACCGACGACACAGCGGGCAGCACGGGTCACTCGCACGACGGGCACGACCACAGCGGCGTCAACGAGCACGTCTGGTACGACCTCGCGACCGCCGATGCGGTCGCGCACGCCGTCGCCGATCGCCTTGCGGAACTCGATCCGGAGGGTGCCGCCACTTACGAAGCCAATGCCGCGGCGTTCCACGACAATCTGCACGCCGTCGCCGATCGCGTGGCCTCGATCGCCGAAGCGCATCCCGACGCACCGATCGCGCAGACCGAATCCATCGCGACCTATCTGGTGACCGCGGCCGGACTCCGCGACGAGGTACCCGCAGACTTCGCGAATGCGATCGAGAACGGCACCGACCCGTCGCCCGCCGCCATCGCGGCCACCCGGCAATTGCTCCTCGACAAGCAGGTCCGCGCACTGCTGTACAACCCGCAGACCGAGGACAAGGTGAGCCGTGAGATGCGCGCGGCAGCAGAGGCGTCGGGTATTCCTGTCGTCGAAGTTTCCGAAACCCTGCCCGACGGTGTCGACTACATTCAGTGGCAGACCAGGACAGCCGAGGCGCTCGCTTCCGCACTCGACACCGAATCCTGACCACCCGCTCGAGAACACGGACTCCGGTGAATTCTTCGACACCCGACCGCGCCCACGCGGTCGAACTCCGCGGCGCGCGGCTGGCATTCGGCGATCGTGTGCTCTGGGACGATCTCGATCTCACCATCGAACCGGGTGAGTTCGTGGCCGTCCTCGGACCGAACGGGGCGGGCAAGACCTCCCTGCTGAAAGTCCTCCTCGGCCAGTTGCCGCTCAGCGGCGGAACCGCGACCATCGCGGGATCGCCGGTGCGTGCCGGTAATTCGCATCTGGGCTACGTGCCGCAGCAGAAGACCCTCGACGAGGGTGTCCCCCTGCGCGGGCGCGACCTGGTGGGTCTCGGCGTAGACGGTCACCGCTGGGGCACCGGGATCCGTTTCTGGAAGCAGCGGAAAGTCGCGGTGGACGCGGCACTCGCCCAGGTAGGAGCCGAGGCATACGCCGGGGCTCCCATCGGCGCCCTGTCGGGAGGCGAGCAACAACGTCTGCGTATCGCGCAGGCGCTGGTCGGCGATCCCCACGTCCTGCTGTGCGACGAGCCGTTGCTCAGCCTCGACCTCGCCAACCAGCACCTCGTCTCGTCGCTCATCGACCGGCGCCGTCGCGATCACAACACTGCCGTCCTGTTCGTCACGCACGAAATCAATCCGATCCTCCCTCTCGTCGATCGCGTGCTCTATCTCGTGGACGGTCAGTTCCGCATCGGGACGCCCTCCGAAGTCATGACCTCGGAGGTTCTTTCGGAGCTCTACCGCACCGACGTGGAGGTCCTCGAGGTGCGTGGGCGCCTCGTCGTCATCGGTACCGGGGACGCCATCGACGCGCTCGGCAGCGCCGGCGGTCTGCGTCCCGGCGAGGGCGTTCACCATCACGAACACGAGGACGACGCATGAGCAGCAAGTTCACCGACGCCATGGGACGGCTGTTCGACTTCGACACCACCGCCGACCTCCTGCAGTACGACTTCGTCCAGCAGGCCCTCGTCGCCGGTGCCATCCTCGGTCTCCTCGCCGGGATCATCGGCCCGTTGATCATCAGCCGGCAGATGGCGTTCTCGGTGCACGGCACCTCCGAGTTGTCCCTGACCGGTGCGGCCGCCGCTCTGCTTCTCGGCGTCTCCGTCGGGCTCGGGGCCGTGGTGGGCGCGGTGATCGCCGCGATCCTGTTCGGCATCCTGGGAACCCGCGCGCGCGAACGAGACTCCGTGATCGGTGTGGTCATGGCGTTCGGCCTCGGACTGGCCGTGCTGCTGCTCTGGGCGTACGACGGCCGCACCGGCGCGGCGTTCTCACTGCTGACCGGTCAGATCGTGGCGCCGGGAGGAACGGGCATCACTCTGCTCGCGACGTGCGCGGTCGTAGTCATCGGCACCCTGATCTTCATCTACCGTCCGCTGCTGTTCGCGAGCACCGACCCCGAAGTCGCCGCCGCGCGAGGCGTGCCGGTCCGGGCGCTGTCGATCGTCTTCGCCGTGCTCGTCGGAGTCACCGCGGCCCTCGGCGTGCAGATCGTCGGCGCCCTGCTCGTGATGGCGCTGCTCATCACACCGGCCGCTGCCGCCTCCCGAGTCGTGAGCGGACCACTCGCCGCAACCGTGCTGTCGGTGATCTTCGCGGAGATCGCCGCGGTGGGAGGAATCCTCCTCGCGCTCGCGCCCGGAGTCCCCGTGTCCAGCTTCATCACGACCATCGCGTTCGTCATCTACCTGGTGTGCCGGATTGTCGGGTCCTCGCGCAGGCGGCGGGGCGTCGGCCGCACTCCGTCCGCGAGCACCGTCCGGCACTGACGACCCGGTAGCGGACAATCGTCCGATGCGGTCCCGTAACAAGATTCTGCACGCCACCGTCGAACTGATCGGGGAGGTCGGCTTCGAAGGCGTGACCATCGCCGGCGCGGCACACGCTGCCGGGGTGTCCCGGCAGACCGTGTACTCGATCTTCGGGTCCCGGGAAGAACTTGTGTCCCAGGCCGTCGCGGGAGTGGCGGTGGAGGCACTCGCGGGGATCCACACGCGTCTCCGACATATCGCAACCCCCGCCGACTACGTCGTCGAACTCATCGTCGCGAGCCGGACCGTCGTGCGCGACAACGCCATCCTGGCCGCGTTGCTGCGCTCCGAACGAGAGAACCCGGTGTTCGACAACGGCATGGTCGCGCGGGCAAAGCCGGTCGCGCGCACCCTGTTCGCGCCGCTCGTTACCCGGCACCCCGAGGTGGAATCACAACTCGAGGACATCATCGAGATCTCGCTCTTTCTGGGGTTGTCCGTAGTGCTGTTCGACGACGAGGCGGTGCACTCCGACGACGAACTCAGACGCTTCCTGACCCGGTGGCTCGGGCCGGCGCTGTCACATACCCGGCCCGAAGCAGGACCGGGATCTTGACACTATGGCCCCAGAGTGTCTAGTTTTGCGACGCCTCCGGGGCCGGCTGTCCGAAGACCCCCGAGGCCGACGCAACCATCCGGGGGGATCACTTGCCGCACGTCACACGCCGGGCTTTTTTCGCCGGAGCCGCAGTCGCCGGATTGTCGCTCGCAGGCGCTGGGGTCGCCCCGGCCGCACCGGGCATCGCAGCGCGCGTGAACAGGGTCCCTCTCACGCGGGAAGAACACCGCGTCGTCGTCGTCGGATCCGGGTTCGGAGGTGGCGTGACGGCGCTACGGCTCGCACAGGCCGGCGTGCGCGTCACAGTCCTCGAACGCGGAATACGGTGGCCCACCGGACCGAATTCGACGACCTTTCCGCGAATCGACGCACCCGACAAGCGGATTCTGTGGCACCGGTCGAATCCCGAACTGTTCGGCCGCACGCATGTGTTCGAGCCGTACACCGGTCTCGTCGAGGCGGTCGCCGGTGAGAACATGACTGCCCTGTGCGCAGCCGGCGTCGGGGGCGGGTCGCTCCTGTATCAGGGGATGTCGTTGCAGCCCAGCGAGTCCGTGTTCGAAGCGAACCTCCCGAACGAACTCGACTGGGCCACCCTGGACCGCGTGCACTATCCGCGAGTCGCGCGCATGCTGAAGCTTGCCGTCGCACCCGACGAACTGGTGGCGAGCCCTCACTACAAGACCTCCCGGATCTTCGCCGAGCGCGTCACACGAGCGGGCCTACCGCTCGACAAGATCCCGATGCCGATCGACTGGGACTACGCACTGGCCGAACTTCGCGGCGAGATGCGGCCGTCGTATACCGACGGGTCCGGCGCACTGGGTGTCAACAACGGTGGCAAGCATTCGGTCGATGTCACCTACATCGCCGCAGCCGAGCAGACCGGCCTGGTGACGGTGGAGACGCTCCACGAGGTAACCGACGTCGCGCGCGCCGCCGACGGGCGATGGACCGTGCACGTCGACCGGATCGACACCACCGGCGCGGTGGTCGAGAACAAGATCCTCACCACCGACGCCCTCGTACTGTCCGCGGGCAGTCTCAACACGACCCGCCTTCTCGTGCGCGCATCGGCGCACGGCCGGATCACCGACATGCCCGACGAACTCGGCGGCGGGTGGGGGTCGAACGCGGACCGCATCTACCTCTGGACCAGTCTGGAAGACAGCTTCGGCGCAGTGCAGGGCGGCCCGGTCGTGTACGGCAGCAAGAACTGGGACGACCCGAACAACGCGTTCACCGTCATCCAGGCGTCCATCCCCTCCGCGTACGGACTCGACACCCGCAGCACGGTCATGGTCGGTTTCGGCGTCAGCGCGGGCCGAGGACATTTCGTCTACGACTCCGGCCGCGACGATGCGATTCTGCGGTGGCCCACAGACGGCGACGCAGCCATCCAGAACGATCACATCGATCCTGCCGCCCGCAAGATCGCCGGGCCGAACGACATCCTGACGGACACGAACACCGTTGTCCCGTCCACCTGGCACCCCCTCGGCGGAGCGAGTATGGGAACCGTCTGCGATCTCGACGGGCGGGTGCTCGGGCAGCGCGGCCTGTATGTACTCGACGGGGCACTCATGCCCGGCAACACGGCGGCCTGCAACCCGTCGATGACGATCGCCGCAGTTGTCGAGCGAGCCCTCGACGACATCGTCGCGCGCGACGTGGGCGTCGTCTTCTGACAGCACTTCCGCTCGAAAGAGCATCGCGGGAGAGCGCGGGCCGGTTGCGGCCCCACCGGCCCTAGACTTGTCTCGTGCCTCGCATCGACCTCAACAGCGACCTCGGTGAAAGCTACGGCCAGTGGCGGCTCGGCGACGACGAGACGATGCTCGGACTCGTCTCGAGCGCGAACATCGCCTGCGGGTTCCATGCGGGCGACCCCTCGACGTTGCTCGACACCTGCCGGGCCGCCGCAGAACGCGACGTGCGGATCGGCGCGCAGGTGGGATATCAGGATCTCGCCGGCTTCGGCCGGAGGTTCATCGATGTGACGCCGGCCGAACTCACCGCCGAAGTGATCTACCAGATCGGCGCTCTGGAGGGCCTCGCGCGGGTTGCGGGTTCGTCCGTCAGTTACGTCAAACCGCACGGCGCGCTGTACAACGCGGTGGTGCACCATCGCGAGCAGGCTCGTGCGGTGGTCGCTGCGGTGTGCGCGTACGACGACTCGCTGCCGGTTCTCGGCCTGCCGGGGTCGGTGCTTCTCGACGAGGCCGAACGCGCGGGACTGCCGGTGGTCAGCGAGGCGTTCGCCGATCGCGCGTACACACCCGAGGGCACACTCGTCTCCCGGCACGAACCCGATGCGATCCTCCACGACCCGGACACGGTGGCGCGACGCGTGCTGCGCATGGTGACGGAAGGTGTGGTGACGGCACTCGACGGCAGTGACGTGCCCGTCACCGCTCGGTCGGTGTGCATTCACGGCGACTCCCCCGGCGCCACCGCGATGGCAATTGCCGTACGTGCTCTGCTCGACGCCGAGAGCATCGGTATCGAAGCATTCGTGTGAGGGACGATCGATGAGGATCCTGCCGAACGGAGACGCCGCGCTGCTCGCCGAGTTCGCATCGCTCGACGACGTGCTCGCGCACTACCGGGCGCTCGACGCGGACCGGCCGCACGGCGTCGTCGACCTCGTTCCCGCCGCCCGTACGGTGCTGGTTCGCTTCGAACCCCGGGAGATTCGCGGTGACACCGTGCGCCGATGGATCGCCGAGACCCCACCTGTAGATGCGGACACCCTCGTCGCCGACGAGATCGTGATCGATGTCCGGTACGACGGCCCCGATCTCACGGAGGTCGGAGAGAGGACCGGACTGGGTGCGGACGGCGTGATCTCGGCACACACGGACCGGGCCTGGACCGTCGCCTTCGGCGGGTTCGCTCCCGGATTCGCGTACCTCACCGGAGGTGACGATCGTCTGCAGGTTCCCCGGCGCGAGTCGCCGCGTGTCGCGGTTCCGGCCGGAGCCGTGGGGCTGGCCGGCGAGTTCTCCGGGATCTACCCCCGGCAGTCACCGGGAGGATGGCAGCTGATCGGGACGACCGATGCCGAACTGTGGCAACCGGATCGGATCCCTGCTGCGTTGCTCCGGCCCGGTGTCCGCGTCCGGTTCCGGCCGGTGCGGCATCCGCTGGTGACAGAGTCGTCGGCGCCCGACATCCGACGCACGGATGGGTGACGGCGCCGTGCGCGAGACTGGGGCGGTGGCGTGGTTCGAGGTTGTCTCCCCCGGCGTTCTCACGACAGTCCAGGATCGCGGTCGCCCCGGCCACGGCGGAACCGGACTGACCACGTCCGGCGCTGCCGACCGGACGGCGCACGATGCGGCGAACCGGTTGGTGGGCAACCACCCCGGCGCCGCCACCCTCGAGGTCACGGCCGGCGGGCTCGTCGTGCGGAGCGTCGGCGCGATGATCGTGGCGGTGACCGGGGCGCGTGCCGAGGTCACCGTGAACGAGCGGCCACGGGGTGACTGGTCGCGGATTCACCTGAGCAACGACGATGTGCTGGCGATCCGGCCACCGTCGATCGGACTGCGGTCCTACCTGGCTGTCCGCGGAGGCATCGATGTTCCCGAGGTGCTCGGGAGCCGGGCCACCGACACGCTGTCGAACACCGGTCCCGCGCCCGTTCGGGCAGGTGATCGTCTACCGGTGGGCGCACTCGCCGACGCCCTGCCTGTCGAAGAACAGTTCCCCCCGCCCGCCGACCTGGGCGATCCGGTGGAACTGGGGGTGCGCCTCGGCCCGCGCGACGACTGGTTCACGCCGGCCTCCGTGCGCGCCCTGCTGCGGGAACGCTGGACGGTGACGCCCCGGCTCGACCGGATCGGCATCAGGCTGCGGGGCACCGGACCGCTCCACCGGTCGCGGCGAGCCGAACTTCCGAGCGAGGGGATGGTTCCCGGAGCACTACAGGTACCCCCCGAGGGGCATCCGGTGCTGTTCCTCGCCGACCATCCCGTCACGGGTGGATACCCGGTGATCGCAGTGGTGGCACGCGCCGATCTCCCCCTCGCAGCACAGTTGCGGCCGGGCCACCGGGTGCGGTTCTCCGTCACCCGGTAGCCCGGCCGCATGCTGTGTCGTCGGCGACGTCACTCGGAGAGAGGCGACAGCCTGCCGTCGATCATTTCCAGTACGCGATCGCAGTGCACGAGCACGTCGTGGTCGTGCGTGACCATGATCGTGGCGACCCCGGCACTATGGGTCTCGTCCGCCAGAAGCTGCACGACGTCGTGGCTCCGAGCACGGTCCAGCGCCGCGGTGGGCTCGTCGACGAGCAACACGGCGGGTTCGGTGACCAGGGCGCGAGCGATACCCACGCGTTGGCGTTCGCCACCGGACAGCTGGCCCGGACGCTTGTCCGCGCGGTGGGTCATGCCGACGGATTCGAGGAGCTCGTGGGGGTCACGCCCGGGCCGTCCCGTGATCGTCGACATCAATCGCAGCTGGTCGAGCGCGGTCAGTGCCGGCAGCAGATTCGAGGACTGGAACACGAATCCGATTTGATTGCGGCGGATTTCGGCGAGCTGACGACGCGGTGTGGCGGTCAGGTCGACGTCCCGCAGCACAACCGTGCCGGTGGTGGGATGAATCAGTCCTCCGGCCACGGCCAGGAGACTGGATTTGCCCGCGCCGGACGGACCGACGATCGCGACCAGTTCGCCGGGGGCGACTTCGAGGTTCACGTCGTCGAGTGCGGTGACGGTGCTGTCGCCGTCGCCGAACTGCAGGCCGACATTCCGCAGGCTCAGGCCCGTGGTGGTGGTGAGGGCGCTCATCGATTCTCTCCCAGTGCCGTCAGGGGGTTGATACGGGTGATTCGCACGATCGCGAGTCCGGCCCCGATGAGGCCGAGCACGATCAGCAACAGTGCGCCTTGCAGAATCGGGCCCGTTTGGAGCGAGAACGGCATGCCCGTTCCTTCGAGTCCGGAGCCGAGGCCGAGGCCGACGAGGACACCGAAGGCGACGGACACGACGAGAATCAGGGCTGCCTGGATGATGCTGTCGCGCATCAGATATCCGGTGGACGCACCCATCGCGCGGAGGACCGCGAGTTCACGCAGCCGCTGGACGGTCCAGATGCTGAAGAACGCACCGACGACCAGTGCCGAAATCGCGTAGAGGAACGCGATGATCATGGACATCGTCATCGTCTCCGCGGAGTAACCCGGGGAGGAGTCGAACGACTCCTCGACGGTCTTGCTCGCAGTGCCTGCTGCGGCGTCACCGGCGGCCAGGTCGGGAAGGGAGCCGTCCGTTCCCTGGATCGCGACGACACTCGCCTCCGTGTACGCCCGCGGTTCGGTGGCGGCGCCTTCGAGCGTGCCCGCGTTGATTTCCTGCCAGGTTGCCAGCGGCACGTACGCGATGTCGACGTGGCCGAAGGTGCGCTTGTCCTCCGTGAACCCGACGACGGTCATTTCCGTCCCGAGCCGGTCGACCGTCACGGTGTCGCCGACAGCGACACCTTCGTCACGAGCGGTCTCGCTGAGGATGATGTCTCTCGGCCCGCTCAGCTGTGTGCCTTCGCCTGCGGTGGGCTCGAGGAAGGAGCCCGGCACAATGCCGAAGAGTGTCAGGTCGATCGCCATGCCGCCGCCGGTGTGCGCGTTGACGATGGCGTTGCCCATCAGCTCGGCGTGCTCGACGCCGGGCTGGGCAGCCCATGCCGCCGCCTGCTCTTCGGTGACGACGGACCGCGAGAATGCGGAGTCCGTCTTCGTGCCCTCCTGGAAGGCGAACGCCTGGGCGGGCGTCCGCTGAAGGCCCGAGACTCCGTCGTCGACGAGTCCGGAGGACAGGCCCGAGAGGATGACCATCAGAACCGAGATCAGGGCGATGACGGATGCCATCAGCAGAACACGTGTACGCGCGAACACCAGTTCACGCACTGCAAGAAACATAGGGGCTCCTGGAAAGGATCGCTCAGGCGAAGGCACCTGGGATGAGGTAGGCGGGCACGGGACTCACTTCTCCGATTTCAACAGAGGATGAGTTGCATTACCACTAAGGTTTACCTACGACAATGGGTAGTTTCCCGACCTCGAAACGCGCCAGAAACCGCCCTCTACCTGCGCTTATCACTGATCTTGTCGGCGGCCGGCCGGGCCTGAAATTTGATGACGACATGTCGTCAACATCATGGTTCGAGACGCGCTCGGGCCCCCCGAAGGCATCCGAGCCGACGCACTTTCGGCGCGCTCGATCCGCCGGGGTGTACCCTTCGATCGGTCACAAGTCCCCGATCCGATCCCGGAGCAATACGTGCCTATCCTGAACGCCGGGCACACCGTGGCCGAGCACAAATCCGCCACTCGCACCCGCATCCTCAGCGCTTTCGCCGAGGTGCTGGCCCGCGAGGGATGGGACGGCGCATCGGTCAAAGCCGTCGCCGCGCAAGCCGGCCTGACCCGCACGGTGATCTACAACTACTACGCCGACAAATCCGAGATGCTCCTCGCGTGGTCCGCCCACGAAATCGAGCGGTTTCTCGATCTGCTCACGCGCAAGCTCGCCGGGATGGACGATCCCCGCGACATGCTCGAGACCGTCGTCGAGCTGGTTCTCCTCGAATTCGCCGGGCCCCACCCCGTGACACCGCCCGTGATGAGCCTGATCCCGAATGCGACCAAGCTGGAGTTCACCTCGCAACTCAACGAACTCGAGGACGTGGTCTACCGGATCCTCGTCGAGGGCGAGAAGTCGGGAGTGTTCCGGCTGATCGACGCACGGTCCGCGAGCCGGTGCATCCTGGGCTGCCTGGACCCCCACCGCCAGGTGCTGGCCGACGGCGGGCCGGTCGACGAGGTGATCTCGATGGTGGTTCCGTTCGTGATGGGGGCCGTGGGCGCCCTCGACCGTGACCCGCACGCCGAACCCGGCTGTGCGGCGATCTGCGACGCGGGCGAGGAGAACCTGTCGTCCGAGTCCTGATCGGAGACGGCTCTCAGGCGTCCGATCGAGCCTGGGAACCGGGTTCCCCCGAGATCTCCGGATTCGTGACACGCCGTACGAACTCGATCGTCTGAGCGAGGGCGCGGCGTGCGGGAGGCGAGACGCCGGGCAGGCTGAGGTACCCGTGGACTGCGTTCTCGTACTCCGTCAGGGTCACGTCGCCGCCCTTCTCGCGCAGCGCATCCGCATAGAACACGCCGTTGTCGCGCAGCGGATCGTGCCCGGCGACCTGGATGAGCGCAGGAATCGTGGCGCCGGCGAGACTGCCGCGCAACGGTGCCGCCGTGGGCGCGTACGGATCTGCGCCGTCGAGGTACAAGCGGACGAACGCGCGCATACCGCGGGAGGTCAGGACGGGCGCATCGGCGTGCTCGCGCTCGGAGGGAAATACCTCTTCCATCTCGGTGCCCGGATAGACGAGCACCTGTCCGACCAGTGCGGAGAGGCCGGACTGCGCGGCGAGATCCGCGACGACCGCGGCGAGATTGCCGCCGGCACTGTCCCCGGCCACCACCACCCTCGTCCCGTCCACGCCGAGTTCGGCAGCATGCTCGACCACCCACAGCAGAGACGACCAGCAGTCGAATACCGCCGCAGGGTACGGGTTTTCGGGCGCAAGCCGGTAATCGACAGACACGACGACGCACGGAGACTCCGCAGCCATGTGGCTCGCCCACCACTCGTCCTGCTCGGGCTCACCGAGCACCCAGCCTCCGCCGTGGAAGAGCACTACGGCAGGGAGAGGACCGGGCGCCGAACCCGACGGCCGGTAGATGCGCAGGCGCAACGTAACCGACTCGGTGGCGGATTCGAGTCCGGCGATCTCGGCGGGCTGCAACTCGACCGTGCGGTCGACGATGTGCGCGGCACGGTGTGGCCGGCCGGCGACCCATCGCCCGACGCGCGAGGACAACAGCTTCGTCCGGCGTGCGCGTCGCGCGGGGACCGCCTCGGGCGGTTCGTCCGCGATGGACGCGCCGGTGAGGCCCTCCACGAGGGCGAACAGCTTGGTACGGAACGGGAGCGGAGCGGCCACGGCCGCAACACTAGAGGACCGCGGTCGCTTCCGGAACGGTGGCGCGCTCCGAGCGGTGGAGCGCACTGAGGCACAGACCTTGCACGGGACGGGTGGCCTCGGACCGGAAACGGCCGCCTACCTGCGCGACACTCTGGACGACGTTGTCACGCACCGTGATCCATTCCTCTTCTCCCGAACTCGACTGAACCGAGACGACGCCGTCGACGACATGGTCGAACGTGAAGTGCGACAACACCTCCGGGAACCGGTCGCGGCGTCCCCTCAGCACCCGCCGCATACGGGCACGCGGCGACAGGAACGAATCGATCAGATAGGCGAGCCATTCGGCGTGCCGGAAGAAGTGCTCGTCGCCGTCCCACACCAGAGCCGATCCGTCGTCCGTGGGAGTCCACTGGCACCACGACATCGGACGACCCCGCGTCGGCAGACCGTCCCGTCCCGCATTGTGCGGCCCGCTCGCGGGACCGGCGAAGGCGCGAAGGAACTCGATCTCACCGGCGTTCAGAGGCGGTGAAACCTCGAACCGACCGTCGAATCGAGCGCTGTACATACGGTGCCTCCCCACGTCGACTGTTGTGCTTCTTTACCCCGTCCGGCGGGCTTCCACACCGATCCGGGGCAGACAATCCGGCCAATCGAGACATCACCCTCGTCACAAATGTGAATCTCTGTTAACTTTCTCGCGACATCGGTGGCGGAGACAGAGGTGGCGACGTGTTGCGTCGGATAACGGCAGCAGTCATGGGTACAGCGATCGTGGCAGCGGGCACGATCATGGGAAGCGGCGTCGCATCCGCCGAAGACACTGGGGCTCAGCAGTACCCGCTCGCGCCGACATTTCTCGACGGCATCGGAATGGAACTCGCGAACCCGGGAGGGTCGGCGCCCGGCTCCAACGACTGGTCGTGTGAGCCCTCCGACGAGCACCCCGACCCGGTGATCCTCGTACACGGAACAGCCGCTAATCGACAGGACAACTGGGCCTACCTGTCACCACTGCTTGCAAACGAGGGCTACTGCGTCTTCGCGCTCACATACGGCAACTATCCCGACCTGCCGTGGCCGCTGAACGCATTCGGCGGCCTGAAACCCATGGAACAGAGCGCCGCCGAGTTGTCGGTGTTCGTCGACGAGGTGCTGGAGGCGACCGGGGCCGAGAAAGTCGCCCTCGTCGGCCATTCGCAAGGCACCCTCATGCCCACGTACTACCTCAACCGTCTCGGCGGCAACACCAAGGTCCGGGACCACATCTCCCTCGCGCCGCTGTGGGACGGCAGCCACGCGTTCCTGCTCGAAGCCACCTTCTCGTTGTTCGGCCAGGCCGGTCTGCGTGACGAACTCGAACAACTCGTCGCGACCGTGGGCTGCGGGGCATGCCCGCAGGTGCTCGCCGGCTCCCAGTGGTTCCGGGATCTGCACGCCGACGGCGTCTACGCGCCCGAGGTCCGGTACACCAACATCATCACGCGATACGACGAACTGGTGCTTCCGCACACCAGCGGCTACCGGGAAGCCGGCAACGCCACGAACTTCGTGCTGCAGGACCACTGCGAGGCGGACTGGGCCGAACACGTCGCCATCGTCAACGACCCGGTGGCGGCAGCGGTCGTCCTCAACGCCCTCGACCCGGACAACCCGCGCCCGGTGCCGTGCGTATCGGTGCCGCCGTTCACGGGATGGTCACCCACCGCACCCTCGCCGTAGAAACGACCGCGACCGCCGTGGTAGCGGCGGTCGCGGTGTCGAAGCCGGGTGACGCTACGCGCGGCGCTGCCGGGCGATGTCGGCGAGCACGACGCCCGCAGCCACCGACGCGTTGAGCGATTCCACATCGCCTGCCATCGGGATCGACAACACGGCGTCACAGGTTTCGCGGACCAGACGCGACAAGCCCTTACCCTCGGAGCCGACCACCACGACCACCGGATCGGTGCCGTCGAACTCGTCGAGCGTGGTGTCTCCGCCGGCGTCGAGACCGACGACACGCACACCCTGCGCCTGCCAGTCCTTGAGCGTGCGGGTCAGGTTGGTGGCGCGCGCGACGGGCAGTCGTGCTGCCGCGCCCGCACTGGTCCGCCATGCCACGGCGGTCACCGACGCCGAACGCCGCTGCGGGATGACCACGCCGTGTCCGCCGAACGCCGCGACCGAGCGGATGACGGCACCGAGGTTGCGCGGATCCGAGATGTTGTCGAGCGCGACCAGCAGCGGCCGCTCATGGAGTTCTTTCGCGCGGGTGATCAGGTCGTCGGGATGCACGTACCGATACGGCGGCACCTGGAGACCCACGCCCTGGTGCATTCCGTTGGTGGACAGCCGGTCGAGTTCCGCGCGCGACACCTCGAGGATCGAGATGCCCATGTCGGCGGCCCGCTGCACGGCTTCCTTGAGTCGCTCGTCCGCTTCGGCTCCGACCGCGACGTACAGAGCGGTCGCGGGAACCTCGGCACGCAGGCATTCGACGACGGGGTTGCGGCCCAGCACCATCTCCGGCCCGTCCTCGGGCTTGCGGCCCGCCGGACGCCGACCGCCACCACGGGAGGTATCGGTCGCCTTCGCGGCAGCACGGGATCGCCGTGCGGCGGCGTGGTACGGACGATCCTCGGCCTTGGGTGTCGCACCGCGCGGTTCCAGACCACGACGGCGCTGACCGCCGGAGCCGACGACCTGCCCCTTCTTGGTTCCGCCCTTACGAATTGCGCCGCGGCGCTGGGAATTGCCTGCCATCACTGTCCTGCTTTCAGAGACCACTCGGGTCCGTTCGGCGTATCGGTCACTTCGATACCTGCCGCTGTCAACCGGTCGCGCACCTCGTCGGCGATCGCCCAGTTCTTGTCTGCTCGCGCATTCTGCCTGCGGACGAGATCCGCGGAGACGAGCACGTCGAGCGCTTCCAGAGCCGCCGATCGGTCGGCGGTGGAGTCACTCCAGTGTGCATCGAGTGGGTCCACTCCGAGAATTCCGAGCATCGCGCGCACCTGCGACGCGATCCGGACGGCCTCATCGAGATCACCGTTGTCGAGTGCCTTGTTGCCCTCGCTGCGCCGGCCGTGGATCTCGGCGAGCGCCTTGGGCACACCGAGATCGTCGTCGAGTGCCTGCGCGAATTCGTCCGTCCACGTACCGACCGGAACCTCGCCCGCACGATCGCGGGTCTTGAGCACGAACGATTCGAGACCCCGGTAGGCGGCGGCCGCTTCCTGGAGCGCTGCCTCGGAGTACTCGAGCATCGAACGGTAGTGCGCACTGCCGAGGTAGTACCGCAATTCCTGGGGCCGGACCTTGGTGAGCACGTTCGGGACCGAGAGCACGTTGCCGAGCGACTTGGACATCTTCTCGCCGCCCATGGTCACCCAGCCGTTGTGCAGCCAGTACCGGGCGAAGCCGTCGCCTGCCGCCCGAGCCTGAGCGATTTCGTTCTCGTGGTGGGGAAAGACAAGATCCATTCCGCCGCAATGAATGTCGAAGGTGCCACCGAGATAGAACGTAGCCATCGCAGAGCATTCGAGGTGCCATCCGGGACGGCCGCGCCCCCACGGAGTGGGCCACGAGGGCTCACCCGGCTTCGCCGCCTTCCACAGAGTGAAGTCGCGAGGGTCGCGCTTGCCGAGCCCGGCGCTCTCACCCTGGTGCACGTCGTCGAGCTTGTGCCCGGACAGCGACCCGTACTCGGGATAGCTCTTCACGTCGAAGTAGACGTTGCCGTCGGAGGGGTACGCGTGGCCCGCCGCGATGAGTCGTTCCATGAGGTCGACCATCTGCGTGACGTGCCCGGTGGCGCGTGGCTCGATAGACGGCGGAAGGACACCGAGCGCGTCGTAGGCCCGGTTGAACGCGCGCTCGAAGGTCGCCGCCCATTCCCACCACGGACGGCCGGCTTCCGCGGCCTTGCGGAGGATCTTGTCCTCGATGTCTGTGACGTTTCTCACAAACGCGACGTCGAGGCCCTGGGCTGTCAGCCACCTGCGGAGAACATCGAAGGCGACACCACTGCGCACATGGCCGATGTGGGGTTCGCCTTGAACGGTGGCACCACACAGGTACACCGAGGCATGGCCGGGGACGAGCGGCACGAATTCCCGCACATCCCGCGTTTCGGTGTCGTAAAGGCGCAAGGTCACGACCGTCGATCCTACCGGTCGTCGCTCTGCTGCAGGACGAGCGCGGTGGCGATCGCCGCCACACCCTCGCCTCGTCCGGTCAATCCCAGACCGTCCGTGGTCGTCGCAGACACCGACACGGGAGCGCCCAGGACGTCGGACAGCACGCGCTGCGCCTCGTCGCGTCGCGGCCCGATCTTCGGACGGTTACCCACCACCTGGACCGCCGCGTTGCCGATCGTCCATCCCGCCTCCGTCAGGAGCCTGCGCACCTCGGCGAGCATGGCCGCGCCCGATGCGCCCGCCATCTCCGGACGGTCGGTACCGAAGACTGTTCCCAGGTCGCCGAGACCGGCCGCGGACAGCAGCGCGTCGCACAGGGCGTGCGCGGCGACGTCACCGTCCGAGTGGCCCGAGCATCCGTCGGCGTCCTCGAACAGCAGTCCGGCCATCCAGCACGGCCGACCCGCCTCGACGGGATGCACGTCCGTTCCGATTCCGACACGCACGACGGTTCAGCGCTCCTCTGCGGTTCGAACCCCGGCCGTGAGCAGTGCTCGCGCAAGGACCAGGTCCAAGGGGGTAGTGATCTTGAAGGCGAGTGGATCGCCCGCGACGGTGTCGACTCGTTCCCCGAGCCGCTCGACGAGTCCGGCGTCGTCGGTGGCATCACCGACGTCGGTGTTCGCGCGGGCAAGGAGTGCGACGTCGAAACCCTGCGGTGTCTGTACCGCGCGCAGGGTCGCGCGGTCGGGTGTTCCGGTGACAGCGCCTTCGGCATCGACGCTCTTGATGGTGTCCGTAACGGGGAGCACCGGTATCACCGCGTCGCTTCCGCGTCGCAGTTCCGCGACCACCCGCGTGAACATCTCGGGCGGGGTGAGTACCCGGGCCGCATCGTGCACGAGCACGAATCGCGCGTCGCCCGCGCAGGCGAGCCCGGCACGCACCGAATCGGCGCGTTCGGCACCTCCTGCGACGACGAGCACCCGTTTCGAAAACGGGGGCCGTACCAGTTCGGCCGGCGGGGTCGCGGCAAGTTCCGGCGGCACGACGACAACCACGCGGTCGACCTCGCCGGAGTCGAGCATGGCTTCGACCGCTCGATCGAGCATGGTCCGGCCATCCAGTTCGACGAACGCCTTGGGCAGTTCTTCGCCCAGACGAACGCCGCGGCCGGCCGCCGGAATGATTCCGACGACCGGCCCGTTGCGATCGTTCACTTGCTGTGTTCGGGGTTCTTCACGCGGCTCGCCACTCAGGACGCGGCTGCGAGAACCTCGTCGAGCATGCTCGCGGCGCGGACGTCGTCCGTGCCCTCCGCGAGAGCGAGCTCGCCCACCAGGATCTGACGAGCCTTGGCAAGCATTCGCTTCTCACCTGCGGAAAGGCCGCGGTCCTGCTCCCGGCGCCACAGGTCGCGGACAACTTCCGCGACCTTGTTGACGTCGCCGGAGGCCAACTTCTCGAGGTTGGCCTTGTACCGCCGCGACCAGTTGGTCGGCTCTTCGGTGTGCGGCGCGCGCAACACCTGAAAAACCTTGTCGAGGCCCTCTTGTCCAACAACGTCGCGCACTCCGACGTACTCTGCGTTATCTGCAGGAACTCGCACTGTGAGGTCGCCCTGCGCGACTTTCAGAACCAGATATTCCTTCTGCTCACCCTTGATGGTGCGCGTTTCGATAGCTTCGATCAGCGCCGCACCGTGGTGGGGGTATACGACGGTGTCTCCGACCTTGAAAATCATGTGTCCCGTGCCCCTTTCGATTCACCGAGTTTAACACGTGACTACCCCGTCCTCCCATCAACGGTGCAGGTCAGGGGCATCGATACGTGAGCGCAGGGGTTGACAGGCAGTCGGTTCCGTGCTTTATGTGACGTGTGTCACCCTTAGGGAGTGGGCATGTCCGGGCTTTCGGGGGCGACACCAAAAGTTACGAGTTCCGGCCCCGCCGTACACAGGTCGCTCGCTGACTACTACTCTGCCTAGTGGATTGCGAGCCTTACTCGATGGAGGAACCCGTGACTGCTCTCAAAGCGCCGACTCGGCGAGTCGTGACCGCCCTCGCCCTGGCGGCCGGAGCGACGCTCACGCTGTCGGCGTGCGGTGCCGGCCAGATCAGCCAGACCGCCATTCAGGTCGCGGCGATCAACGGCAACAACGCCGAGGTCGGATCGATCGCGCTGCGCAACGTGCACGTGATCTACCCGAACTCCGAGGAGTACAGCATCGAACCGGGTGGCACCGCACTGCTCGGTTTCACGGTCGTGAACCTCGATACCTACACCCCGGACGTCCTCACCGACATCTCCACCGAGTTCGCGTCGTCCGTGAATGCGGAAGAGATCGAGATCGCGCCCCAGTCGTCGGTGATCGCCGGTGAGTCCACCGAGACCGCCCGCCTCGACGAGTCGCCGCAGCCGGCGCAGACGCAGGAGACCCCGCCCGACGCGCCGAGCATCGCGACCGTCGAACTGGTCGGCCTGAACGAACTCGTCCGTCCGGGACTGACGGTTCCGGTGACCTTCTCCTTCGCCGAGGCCGGTGACATCACCGTCTCCGTGCCGATCGACGCGGGACCGATCACCCCGCGCGACGAGTCCGACATGTCGCCGATTGTCGGCGAGGCACACTAGCCGCACCCAGACTCCGAAAGACCCCGGTCGAGCACTGCCGACCGGGGTCTTTTCTGTCGGGGCGGGCCACTATCCTCCGGCAGTGGTCAAAACCAAGTCGCTCTACCGCTGTTCCGACTGCGCGCACACCGTCGGGAAATGGGTCGGCCGATGCCCGGAATGCGGAACATGGGGGTCGATGGACGAGGCCCTTCCGCAACCCACGGCCGTCGCTGCGCGTGCCGGGACCACCCTCGCCCGCGCCGGCGCTGCCGCGGTGCTGCCGTCCACCCCGGCCACCCCGCTGTCCCGGATCGACGGAAAAGCCACCTACGCGAAGTCCACGGGTGTCGACGAACTCGACCGCGTCCTCGGCGGCGGAATAGTTCCCGGTTCGGTCGTGCTGCTCGCGGGAGAACCCGGCGTCGGCAAGTCGACGCTGCTCCTGGAAGTGGTCCATCGGTGGGCCCAGCGCGGCAGCGACGAGCGCGCGCTCTACGTCACCGGCGAGGAATCGGCGGGGCAGGTACGGCTGCGCGCCGACCGGACCGGGGCGGTGCACGACCGCGTGTACCTCGCGGCCGAGTCCGACCTCGCCACAATCTTCGGGCACGTCGAGCAGGTACGCCCCACGCTGCTGGTCGTCGACTCGGTACAGACGATGCTCGCCGCCGACGTCGACGGTGTCACCGGCGGCGTCACGCAGGTGCGCGCGGTGACGAGTGCCCTCACCACACTCGCCAAGTCCAGCGGTGTGCCCGTGCTCCTGATCGGCCACGTCACGAAGGACGGCGCCGTCGCCGGTCCCAGGTCCCTCGAGCACCTCGTCGACGTGGTGCTGCACTTCGAAGGCGACAAGCACTCGACGCTCCGAATGGTGCGCGGAGTGAAGAACCGATTCGGCGCCGCCGACGAAGTGGGCTGTTTCGAACTCACCGAGAGCGGCATCGTCGGCGTCAGCGATCCGTCCGGCCTGTTCCTCCAGCACCGCGACGAAGCGGTACCGGGCACAGCGGTCACCGTCACCATGGACGGGAAGCGGCCGCTGCTCGGCGAGGTGCAGGCGCTCGTGGTGCCCACCCACAACCCGTCGCCACGCCGCGCCGTGAGCGGGCTCGACTCGGCCCGGGTGGCGATGGTGCTTGCCGTGCTGGAGCGTCGCTGCGGGCTGGGCAAGCTCGGCAACTGCGACGTCTATGCCTCGACGGTGGGCGGCATGCGGATCACCGATCCGTCCGCCGACCTCGCGCTGGCTCTCGCGGTCGCGTCGGCCGTCCGGGATCAACCGGTGCCCGCCGGCACCGTGCTGCTCGGAGAAGTCGGCCTGGCAGGTGAAGTGCGCCGCGTCGCCGGCGCGGGTCGCCGGCTCGCCGAGGCGAACCGGCTGGGATTCACCCGCGGAGTGGTCCCGCGCGGCGTCGAAGGTGTCCCGAAGGGGATGAAAGCCACCGAGGTGACGAACGTGGGACAGGCATTGTCGACGCTGTCGCGCTGAGAACGGCGATCCTGTCGGGCGTCCGTGCGAACATATGTTCGTGTCCGGTGAAGCCACGATCCTCCATGCCGATCTCGACGCGTTCTACGCGTCGGTCGAGCAGCGCGACGATCCGTGGCTGAGGGGGAAACCGATCGTCGTCGGTGGCGGCGTGGTGCTGGCCGCCAGTTACGAGGCGAAGGCCTACGGCATCAAGACCGCGATGTCGGGACGCGCCGCGCGAGCGCTGTGCCCCGGGGTGATCTCCGTTCCGCCCCGCATGGAGGCGTACGCCCGGGCGTCGCGCGATGTGTTCGCGGTGTTCGACGACACGACCCCGATCGTCGAGGGCATCTCGATCGACGAGGCGTTCCTCGACGTGTCGGGGGTACGCCGCATCTCGGGTGAGCCCCTCGAGATCGCGGCGCGGTTGCGGCGCAGAGTGGCCGACGAGGTGGGGCTGCCCATCACCGTGGGCATCGCTCGGACGAAGTTTCTCGCCAAGGTTGCCAGCGGAGTCGCGAAACCCGACGGCCTGTTGCGTGTCCCGCCGGACGCCGAACTCGATTTCCTCCACCCGCTGCCGGTCGAACGACTCTGGGGCGTCGGGAAGGTCACCGCCGCGAAACTGCACGCCCACGGGCTCCGCAAGGTCGGCGACATCGCGCAGCACTCCGAATCCGACCTGGTGGCGCTCCTCGGCGCCGCAGCCGGGCGCCATCTGCACGCACTCGCCGTCGGTCACGATCCACGCCCTGTCCGGCATCGCGGACGCAGTTCGATGGGCGCGCAGCATGCCCTGGGCCGCGGGCCGCACAGCGACGAGTCCGTGGAGGCGACGCTGCAACTACTCGTCGACCGGGTGTGCCGCCGTATGAGGCGGGCACACCGTCTCGGCCGCACCGTGGTGTTGCGACTGCGGTTCGCCGACTACGCGCGGGCCACACGGTCGTACACGCTCGGCAGCCCGACCGCCCGCACCGACCTGATCGGCGACACCGCCCGCGAATTGCTCTCGGCAGCCCGACCGCTGATCGCCGAGCGAGGAGTAACCCTGGTGGGCATCGCCGTCACCAACCTCGACGGGGAAGGCACCGAGCAGCTCGAGTTGCCGTTCGATCAGGACGTACCGCCCGGCCCCCGACGCGAATGCCCGGTCTCCGGCGAGGAGCCGGGCCGCGTCACGCACTCACCGATCGACCGGCACGCGCTCGACTCCGTGCTCGACGACCTTCACGGAAGATTCGGCGCGGGTTCGGTCACGTCGGCGACACTGCTCGGCCGCGACCATCGCCCGGGCGTGCCGCTGCTACCCGATACGCAGTGACCGAGCACCGAGCCCGGCACGCATCAGACCGCGGAGATGTCCTGGTCGTTGCCGGGCAGTCCGTCGGCGAAATTCTTCCCCTTGGCGAAATGCTCGTGGCCCACGACGATGAACAACCCGTAGGACGACCCCACGATCACATCGGGATCTGCCAGCGGCCCCTCGACGATCCGGGCCTCCGAGCGCGTGTAGACCTTGCGGCGGACCGTGCCCTCCACCCGGGCCCGCAACTCGAGTACCGCACCGAGCGGGATGGGACGCGCGAAGTCGATGCCCAGATGGGCTGTGACCACAGCCGAGCGCAGTGCGGCGTTGCAGGCCATGCCCTGCGCCTCGTCGAACGCGGTCATCAGGATGCCGCCGTGGATGAAGCCCGGACCGCCCTGGTAGCGCTTGGCGACCTCGAACCGTCCGATCACCTCGAGTCCCTCCCCGGTGGTGAACTCCATTCCGAGGCCGGTGGGCTGATCGTCTCCGCATCCGAAGCACTTGGACCAGTGCTGGGGCACAGGAGCGCCCGGGCCGGGGTGGTCGGCCGGAGGCTCGGGAAGAACGACGTCGTCGGGCAAGGTCCAGGTACTGCTCATGAACAAGTAATGTAGTTGCGCGGTCACGGGAGCCTTTTTCTTCCCTCCCTGGAATGTGACCACGACCGCAGGATCCGGACACGGAAGGAATCTGCCACATGACCGAGTCGGCGCGGTCCGCGACGCTCAGCGACACCATCGCCCGACTCGCCCCCGGCACCGCCCTGCGCGACGGGCTCGAACGCATTCTGCGCGGCCGCACGGGCGGACTGATCGTTCTCGGTTTCGACGAGAAGGTCGCGGCGCTGTGCGACGGCGGCTTCGAACTGGACGTGGAATTCGCACCGACCCGGATGCGCGAGCTGTCGAAGATGGACGGCGCCGTCGTGGTCTCGACCGACGGCACCCGGATCGTCCGCGCCAACGTCCAGCTCGTTCCCGATCCGAGCATCCCCACCGTGGAGTCCGGTACCCGCCACCGGGCCGCGGAGCGCACAGCCATCGAAACCGGTTATCCCGTCGTGTCGGTGAGCCAGTCGATGAGCATCGTGAGTGTGTACGTCGCGGGACGCCGGCACGTGATCAACGACTCGGCGACGATACTTTCGCGCGCCAACCAGGCCGTCTCCACGCTCGAACGCTACAAGGCCCGGCTCGACGACGTCACCCGGCAGCTGTCGGTGGTGGAGATCGAAGACATCGTCACGCTGCGCGACGCGCTCACGGTGGCGCAGCGGCTCGAGATGATGCATCGCCTGTCGGTGGAGATCGAACAGGACGTGCTCGAACTCGGTACCGACGGCCGCCAATTGGCACTCCAGCTCGAAGAACTGGTCGGCGACAATCAATTGGCCCGGCAGCTCATCGTCCGCGACTATCTGTCGGGTGACGAGCCACCGTCGACGCGGGGTGTGGAGCAGGCACTCGATCGCCTCGCCGGCCTCAGCGACACGGACCTGCTGGACCTGACCACGCTCTCGAGAGCGTTCGGCTATCCCGACACCATCGAAGCGCTCGATGCGCCGATGAGTCCCCGCGGATACCGGGTGCTGCACCGCGTGCCGCGCCTGCAATCCCAGCAGATTCATCGGCTTGTCGCCGCATTCGGCACGTTGCAGGGTCTGCTCGCGGCCACCGCGGCGGATCTGCAGGCCGTCGACGGCATCGGCGCGCTCTGGGCGCGCTACATCCGGGAGGGACTGTCACGGCTGGCCGAATCGGCCATCAACCATTACGACTGACGCTGCGATTCAGGGCGTGATGTTGAACGGCTCCGGCGTACTGCGGAGCCCGCCGAGTTGACCGACCACCGTGTACGCACCCGGACCGACGGGCTCGCGCGGCGACGCGCACCCCGGCTCGGACGTCGACGCGGACCACTTGACGGAGTAGGCCGCCTGATCTCCCGGTTGCAGAGTCCGCATGTCGGATGTGGGCTCGGGGAAGCAGTCGGTGTTGGACCACAGTCGCTCGTTGCCGTCGAGCGTGTACACGAGAACCTGCTGCAGTCCGGCCCCGAGGTCACGGTCGCATTGTGCGGTGCCGATGTTGGTGATGACGATCGTGAAACCGGGCTCGGTACCCGTCTGGTAGTTGGGCTCGTCGGCGGTGACACGCACCGCGAGCGACTGGTCGGGGCACTGGCCCGGCGGGACCGCCGCGGCGGTCGTCTCGGCTCCTGACTCCTCCGGCGAATCCGCCGTCGTCGTGCCGGACGTCGATCCGCCCGAGCCCGACGAGGTATCTCCTTCGCCGTCGGAACCGTCGCTCTGCGTGCTCGTCGTCTCTGCGGCACTCGACGAAGGCTCGGTGCTGGAGGTCAATGTGGACTGAGCTGCCGCGGGTTCCGGTTCGGTGTCGCCGCCGCCGGTCAGGGCGACGACGAGCCACACGACCAACGCCAGCACGACCACAGCGACGACGATCGCGAGCATGCGTCGTCGCCGATAGATCTCGGGGGGCAATGGGCCGGTGGGTTCAAGCACGCCTCACACGGTAAGTGCCAGCCCGGATGCGCTGCGGCATAGCGCTCGGCGTGTCGCTCAGTCGGCGGTCACACCGATGTCGCCGATGTGCCCCTGCAACTGGACGTGACCGTCGTCGAGCCGGTAGGTGACGCCGGCGATCGCGCATCGTCCGTCGGCAACCCGCTCGGCGATGATCCGCGACCGGTCGGTGAGAAGACGCCCGGTTTCGACGACGTGCCGCACCTCGAGTTCGTCGACGGTGGACAATCCGTCCGCCCGGCCCATCAGGATCGACGGCGCGACCCGCTCGATGATGCTCCGAATGTGACCGCGGGGAACCTCACCCGTGTCGAGTGCTGTCAGCGTCGCGCCGACGGCACCGCAGCTGTCGTGCCCGAGCACGACGATGAGCGGCACCCCCAGGACCTCGACCGCGTACTCGATCGAGCCCAGCACGGAGCTGTCGATGACATGTCCGGCCGTCCGGACCACGAACATATCGCCGAGACCCTGGTCGAAGATGATCTCTGCGGCGACTCGGGAGTCGCCGCAACCGAACAACACCGCGGTGGGATGCTGACCGTTGACCAGTTCGGCCCGGCGATCGATCCCCTGGCTCGGATGCTGCGGAGTACCGGCGACGAATCGCTGATTACCCTCGGTCAGAGCTTTCCAGGCGGAGATCGGGTTTGAATTGGGCATAAGGGCATTATTCACCCGGGACCTTCGCGACCCTCACGCAGTGGTCCCACTGCGGTGCACAACGGTCCCGCATCCGGGACAGGAGGAGAAGAAATGCCTGTTGACGCCACTTCGCTGGCGCGTTGGTACGCCGCGGAAGCACGCGACCTGCCGTGGCGCCGCGACGGTGTGACGGGCTGGCAGATCCTCATGTCCGAGGTGATGCTGCAGCAGACCCCGGTCGTGCGCGTCGCGCCGATCTGGGAGGAGTGGGTACGGCGCTGGCCAGTGCCGTCGGCGATGGCCGCGTCGAGTCAGGCCGACGTCCTGCGTGCCTGGGGGAAACTCGGCTACCCCCGGCGCGCGTTGCGCCTGCACGAGTGCGCGGGGGTGCTCGCCGCGCAGCACGACGACCGCGTCCCCGAGGACGTCGACGTGCTCCTGACACTGCCCGGCGTCGGTGCCTACACGGCGCGTGCGGTCGCCTGCTTCGCCTACGGGCGGCGGGTGCCGGTGGTGGACACGAATGTTCGCCGCGTCGTCGCTCGCGCCGTGCACGGTCGCGCAGAGCCGGGAAACCCTTCCACCACGAGAGATCTCGCAGACGTCGAGGCTATGCTTCCGCGCACCCGTGCGAGGGCGGCGACGTTCTCCGCCGCACTGATGGAACTCGGCGCGACCATCTGCACCGCCCGGACACCGGACTGCGGACGGTGCCCCTTACCGGAATGCGCATGGGTGCAGGCCGGTCGGCCGGCCCACGACGGTCCCGCGAAACGCGTGCAGAAGTTCGCCGGGACCGACCGTCAGGTCCGGGGGCGTCTGATGGCCGTCCTCCGGGAGAGCACGGGACCTGTGGAACGGCCCGCGCTCGACAGTGTGTGGCTCGACGATCCCGGGCAGCGCGACCGGGCGCTGCACTCGCTCCTCGTCGACGGACTGGTCGAGCAGACCGACGACGGCCTGTTCGCTCTTGCCGGCGAAGCGGGTCGCTGATCTCGTCCTGCTGTAGTCCGGTCCGCGGCTTTCAGGGCAGGCCGGTCAGGAATTCTTCGACGGCCGCGCGATACTCGCCCGGCCGATCGTCGTGCACGAGATGCCCGGCACCCTCGATGCGGACGTAGCCGGTTCCCGGGCGGCGCTTCGCCATTTCCCGCATCTGCCCCGGCGGAGTGATCGTGAACTCGCCCTCGATCAGCAGAGCGGGGACGGTCGAGGCCGTCCACTCGTCCCAGAAGTGCCTCCGGCCCCACTCCTCGGAGATGTCACGGAATGTCGAGACGTCGCCGTGCAGGTACCAGCCGTCCGCGCGACGGCTGAACGAGTCGAGGAAATAGCGTCCGGCGACCGGACCGAAGAAGTCGAGCACCGCGTCGTCGGTGGGGAAAGGCTGTGGCCACTGCCCCACCATCGCCGCCCAGTTCTCGGCGGTCCGGCCACGGAAATCGGGTGCCATGTCTTCGAGGACGAGCGCGGCGACCAGGCCCGGGTGCGCCGCTGCGAGGCACCACGCGTGCAGCGCACCCATCGAATGCCCGATCACGACGAACGGTTCGGTGTTCTCGTCGAAGTGGGCAGCCAGGTCGGCAACGAACGCGTCGGTGCCGAGGTTCGCGGGCGCCGCGCGGCCGTGACCCGCCGCGTCGAACGAATACACGTGGCCGTGCTCCCGGAGCCACGGCACCTGGCGACGCCACGTACGCGCGCTTCCCATGAGACCGTGCAACAACAGGATCGGCCGTCCGCTACCACCTTCGTCATGCAACACAGTGGCCCAAGGTAGCGGAGTAATGTCGCGACCATGGCAGTCGTGAAGATCAACGCAATCGAAATCCCCGAAGGTGCCGGACCCGAACTGGAGAAGCGGTTCGCCAATCGCGCGCACACCGTCGAGAATTCGCCCGGGTTCCTGGGCTTCCAGTTGCTGCGCCCCACCGCGGGTGAAAACAGGTATTTCGTGGTCACCCAATGGGAAACCGAAGAGGACTTCGCCGCATGGCGGGACGGCGGCGCGCGGGCCGCTCACGCCGGTGAGGCGAAGAACCCGGTCGCGTCCGGCGCGTCGCTCCTGGAATTCGAAGTCGTCCTCGACGTCAAGAAGTCCTGATGACCGCGCCCGGGAATTCCGGGCGCGAGTTGACGTATCGGGAGGTGGGCGCGTCGCACGGCGCGCTCCCCGCCGGATACCGCCACGCGGCCGTGGAGCGTGAACTGGGCAACGGCGCCGCCACATTCGACGTCGCCGTTGCCCGTCTGTTCGCGTGGGACATGCACCGCGCCGCCGGAATCCGTGTCGCCCCCAGCACCCCTGCGCCGGCGGTCGGCGTCGACGTGCAACTGCTGTTCGGCATCGGGCCGGTGCGGTTTCCCGCGTGGTGCCGCGTGATCGACGTCGTCGATACGCCGCGGCGACGGGGATTCACCTACGGCACTCTGACCGGTCACCCCGTGAGCGGGGAAGAGAGCTTCCTCGTCGAACACACCACCGACGGCCGGGTCGTGGGCCGGGTGGTGGCATTCTCACGCCCCGGGCGCTGGTACACGCGGCTCGCCGGTCCGGCAGTCCCGCTTCTGCAGACGCTGGGTGTTCGCCGCTACCTGGCGTCCCTCACAGACTGATCTTCCTCGCTGTCGACGTCCTCGATCGCACGCTGCAGCAAGGCGAGAAACACGTCCTCGGGCTGTGCACCCGAGACCGCGACAGCGCGGTTGGCGACGAAGAACGGAACACCTGTGACGCCGAGCTGACGCGCCGCGAGCAGATCCGCACGTACCGCGTCCGCTGCGGCGTCGGATTCGAGTGCGGCGCGAACGAGATCCGCGTCCAGTCCGGCCGACGCGGCGATGCGCACCAATGTCTCGCGATCGTCCACGACGTCGCCCTCGACGAAATGCGCGTGGAACAACGCCTCGACAAGGTCTTCACCGCGTGCGCCGGCGAGGTGCACGAGACGGTGCGCGTCGAACGTATTGGCCGCGATCACCGTGTCGAAGTCGATCTCGACACCGACTTCGGCTGCGGCGCCCGAGACTTGCGAGAACATCTGCCGAACCTGCTCGAGCGGCATGCCCTTCGTCTCCGCGAGGGCTTCGGCTTCGGGCTTGCGCCTCCCCACCGGAGTCTCCGGTGCGAGCTGGTAGGAACGCCACGTGACCTCGACACGGTCGCGGTGCTCGAATTCGTCGAGTGCCGCGGCGAACCGGCGTTTGCCGATGTAGCACCAGGGACACGCAATATCCGACCAGACTTCGATATGGGCGGTGGGGAGGGCAATCCGGGGAGTCGTCACGACTCGTCCAACACGCGCGCCCGGAGCGCTGTTCCCTCAGGACTCGAGGGCAGCGTCCAGGGAGATTTCCACGCCCGTCAGCGCCTTGCTCACCGGGCAACTCGCCTTGGCGTCCTGCGCTGCCTTCATGAAGCCGTCGGCGTCCAGTCCGTCGACTTCACCGCGCACCTTCAGCGTGATGCCCGTGAGCCGGAACCCACCGGCCGGATCCGGCCCGAGCGATACGTCGGCGCCGACGTCGAGACTTTGCGGGGTTCCTCCCGCTTCCGCGATCAACGCGGAGAGTTGCATCGCGTAGCAGGCGGAGTGCGCCGCGGCGATCAGTTCCTCGGGGCTGGTGGTGCCGTCGGCGTTCTCCGCCGATCGCTTCGGGAACGAGACATCGAACGTGCCGCGGCCCGAACTCGTGAGTTCGACCTGCCCGGCTCCGTTCTGCAGGTCGCCGTTCCAAGCAGTTCGCGCGGTCCGTGTGGGCATCCTGAATCCTTCCTGTGGGGTACGGGGGTCTCGGGATGCGTACCCGAGCCCGTCCGAAACCACACTCGCAGTCTTTCCCGCGCCCCGGGCGGAACGAGGTCTCGATACCGCATCGCTCGCCCGATTCGGGACCGGGTCCGGCGCCGTGACGACGGATCCTGTCTGCATGACCACTGCCCAGCATGATCCTCGTCCACTGTTTCGCAGCGCTCTGGAGTGGGCGGGTGACTTGTTCGCGGGTGTCCGCCCGGAACAGATGACCGACCCCACGCCCTGCCCCGAATTCGATGTCCGGACACTCCTCGGGCATCTCGCCTCGACTGTCGATCGTGGCCGAGTCATCGGCATGGGTGGCGACGTCCACTCGGTCCCCGAGGTCCTCTCGTCACCAGACGACGCATGGCCCGGCACGCTGGATGCCGTCACCACGCGGTACTGGGAGGTGTGGGACGACGACGCTCTCCTCGACAGGCCCGTCACCGCCCCGTGGGGCACCTTTCCCGGGCGGGCCGCCGTGCTGGTCTCCCTCAACGAGGTACTCGTGCACGGCTGGGATCTGGCCGTCTCCACGGGCCAGAATCCGGAGGCGGACCCGGCACTGGCCCGCGCTGCTCACGAGATCATGGAGCGTGCCCTGCCTGCCTCTCCCCGCGGTGGGGAGGTGCCGTTCGGTCCCGTCGTCGACTCGACTCCGGATGCCGGCCCGACCGAGCGACTCGCCAACTGGTGCGGCCGCGTGACCGCCCCGTGGATGCGACCGGGCGACGCCTGACGGCCGCTACCCCGTCGACGCCGAGGGGCGGTACCCGTACGGGTACCGCCCCTCGGCGTGTCTATCGGAACCGCGATGTCAGGCTTCCGGCTCCCCTTCGGGGGTCTTCGCCATGACGACCGCCGGGGTGTCGGGCACCTCGGCCGGCTTCTCGCTCGGCGTGAACGTGAACTTCGCGTTCTCGCCGGCGCCTTCGCCGTCCCAGTTCTCGACGTCGACGAGGACGATATGGCCGGAGCCGATCTCGCCGAACAGGATCTTCTCGGAGAGCTGATCCTCGATCTCGCGCTGGATGGTGCGGCGGAGCGGACGAGCGCCCAGGACCGGGTCGAATCCGCGCTTCGCGAGCAGCGACTTCGCCTTCTCGGTGAGCTCGATGCCCATGTCCTTGTTCTTCAGCTGCTTCTCCACGCGTCCGATCATCAGATCGACCATCTGGATGATCTGATCCTTCGTCAGCTGGTGGAAGACGATGATGTCGTCGATACGGTTGAGGAATTCGGGCCGGAAGTGCTTCTTGAGCTCGTCGTTGACCTTGTTCTTCATCCGCTCGTAGTTGGACCCGCTGTCGCTGCCGTGGGTGAAGCCCAGGCCGACAGCCTTCGAGATGTCCGACGTACCGAGGTTCGACGTGAAGATCAGCACCGTGTTCTTGAAGTCCACCGTGCGTCCCTGACCGTCGGTGAGACGACCGTCTTCGAGGACCTGCAGGAGCGTGTTGTAGATCTCCTGGTGGGCCTTCTCGATCTCGTCGAAGAGCACCACCGAGAACGGCTTGCGGCGCACCTTCTCGGTGAGCTGGCCGCCCTCTTCGTATCCGACGTAGCCGGGGGGCGCACCGAACAGACGCGACGCGGTGAACCGGTCGTGGAACTCACCCATGTCGATCTGGATGAGCGCGTCGTCCTCACCGAAGAGGAAGTTCGCCAGCGCCTTGGAGAGCTCGGTCTTACCGACACCGGACGGACCGGCGAAGATGAACGAACCGGACGGACGCTTCGGGTCCTTGAGCCCGGCACGCGTACGCCGGATCGCCTTCGCGACAGCCTTGACCGCGTCCTCCTGGCCGATGATCCGCTTGTGCAGCTCGTCTTCCATGCGGAGCAGACGGGTGGTCTCCTCCTCGGTGAGCTTGAACACGGGGATACCGGTCCAGTTCGCGAGAACCTCTGCGATCTGCTCCTCGTCGACCTCTGCGATCACGTCGAGGTCGCCCGCACGCCACTGCTTCTCACGCTCGGCACGCTGCGCGACGAGCTGCTTCTCCTTGTCGCGCAGGCTTGCAGCCTTTTCGAAGTCCTGCGCGTCGATCGCCGATTCCTTCTCGCGACGGGCGTCGGCGATCCGGTCGTCGAACTCGCGCAGGTCCGGCGGTGCGGTCATCCGGCGGATGCGCATGCGCGCGCCCGCCTCGTCGATGAGGTCGATCGCCTTGTCCGGCAGGAAGCGGTCGTTGATGTACCGGTCGGCGAGCGTCGCGGATGCGACGAGCGCCTTGTCGGTGATCGAGACGCGGTGGTGCGCCTCGTACCGGTCCCGGAGTCCCTTGAGGATCTCGATGGTGTGCTCGACCGTCGGCTCGCCGACCTGGACCGGCTGGAAGCGACGCTCGAGGGCGGCATCCTTCTCGATGTACTTGCGGTACTCGTCGAGGGTGGTCGCACCGATGGTCTGCAGCTCACCACGGGCGAGCTTCGGCTTCAGGATCGACGCGGCGTCGATCGCGCCTTCGGCGGCACCTGCGCCGACGAGCGTGTGCAGCTCGTCGATGAACAGGATGATGTCGCCGCGGCTGTTGATCTCCTTGAGCACCTTCTTGAGGCGTTCCTCGAAGTCACCGCGGTAACGGCTGCCGGCGACGAGCGAGCCCAGGTCGAGCGTGTAGAGCTGCTTGTCCTTGAGGGTCTCGGGGACCTCACCGTTCACGATGGCCTGCGCGAGGCCTTCGACGACGGCGGTCTTACCGACACCGGGCTCACCGATCAGCACCGGGTTGTTCTTGGTGCGGCGCGAGAGCACCTGCATGACCCGCTCGATTTCCTTGGCCCGGCCGATGACCGGATCGAGCTTGCCTTCGAGCGCGGCCTGCGTGAGGTTGCGGCCGAACTGATCGAGGACGAGGGATGTCGACGGGGTGCCGGACTCGCCGCGGCTCGTGCCGGATTCCGCGGGTTCCTTGCCCTGGTAACCGGAGAGCAGCTGGATGACCTGCTGCCGGACCCGGTTGAGGTCGGCGCCGAGCTTGACGAGGACCTGAGCGGCCACGCCTTCACCCTCGCGGATCAGCCCGAGCAGGATGTGCTCGGTACCGATGTAGTTGTGGCCGAGCTGCAGCGCTTCGCGCAGGCTCAGCTCGAGGACCTTCTTGGCACGCGGAGTGAAAGGAATATGCCCGGACGGTGCCTGCTGACCCTGGCCGATGATCTCTTCGACCTGGCTCCGGACACCTTCGAGGGAGATCCCCAACGACTCGAGAGACTTCGCCGCCACACCCTCACCCTCGTGGATGAGGCCGAGGAGGATGTGCTCCGTGCCGATGTAGTTGTGGTTGAGCATCCTGGCCTCTTCTTGAGCCAGGACAACGACGCGCCGCGCGCGATCGGTGAACCTTTCGAACATCGCACTCCCTCACACTCTCCGGCCGCAGAATCCGATACGCGATCGTCCCGGATCTCTGCTGCCGCTCTTAGCTCCGGCACTCGAGTCGTTCATCGGAACCGGTGAAGGTTCCACGTTCCCACTGCACACTCTAGTTGGCGTGGTATCGACCCGCTCTCCCTCTACCCTTCGGAGGTTGGGGAAAAACCCGGCTATAGGTTGTAACGCTGCACGTGGCAGATACGTTTCCGCAAGCTGTACGCCAGAAGCGAACAGGCCGTCAGCCTGCGAGGACGCGCTGTAGACGCCTTCCGAGGCTGCGCGGGGCACGCTCCGGGTCCGCGAGGCTGCTCTCGGCGAGCACGCTGTCCTCCCCATCCACGGTAGCGGGTTCGAAGGGACGCAGCGAACGGCCCGGCCCGCGGAAGCGCTCGACCGCCGCGAGCAGCGAGCCCCCGTCCGCCGTGGCTTCCTCGATTTTTCCGACGTCCACGCCGAGGTGCTCGGCGAGCAGCGTGTTGCGCAGGTCGACCGCGGCCCTGCCCACCCGGTCCCCGGGTTCTGCCGCTTCGATCGCGAGATCACACTCGGTGTCGAATCCCATGGAACGGTTGTTGAGGTTCGACGAACCGATTCGCAAGACGCTCTCGTCCATCACGACGACCTTCGCATGGACGTAGATCGGGTTGCCGCCCTCGGTCACCGGGTAGTACGCGCCGAAGCGGCCGTGCACGTCGGCGTCCCACAGCAGGTGGAGAAGAGCACGCCGGGCGCCGTCCATCGCCTTCTGTTCGAGCCAGCCGTCGGCGTTGCGCGGAAGTACGAGCACGATTTCGGGGCCGTCCGGTTCCTGCAGTCGCGCCGCGAGCGCCTCCGCGAGGGTGCGCGATGCCAGGTACTGGCTCTCCAGATACAGGGTGCTGCGTGTGTTCTCGATGATGGCGAGGTACAGCGCTTCGATCTCGTGGACGCCCTCCTGATCGCCGTACGTCGGCAACGTACGCGCGATCGAGACGTCGACGTCGCGCACGGTCGGCTCGAGTCCCTCGGGCCAGATCGGTTCGGTTCCTTCGACGGGTCCGAGTTCTTCGCCGGTAGCGGCCTTCCAGCGCGCTCGGGCCAGTTCGCCCAGCGCTCGCGCGGCCTCGCCGTCCACCGCAGTGGTGACGTCGTGCCACGGGCCGTAGCGCTTGCCGGTCGGTTCCCGGCGGTATCGGCTCCGGTCCGCGTGGTCGGAGGTGTCCCACCGATCGACGGTCATGTCGATTCCACCGCAGAACGCGATTTCGTCGTCGACGACGATGATCTTCTGGTGGTGTGCGGCACCCACCGGGTGCGCACCGTCGATCTCGAGGTGTAGCCGTGAGTCGGTGAACCAGTCGAGTACGAACACAGGCGTCATCCCACGGCCGAGGGCACTGAAGGCCCCGATATTCCACTTCAGCAGATAGACCTCGAGGTCGGGACGGTGGCGCGGCAGCCACTTCAGAAAAGCGCCGAGCCTGTTCGGGCCCTCGAGGGTCTTGCCGTCCGGTTCGAATTGGATCCGGGTGTCGAAATCCCAGCCGATGAGTATGATCCGTTTTTTCGCGCTGAGCATCGCGGATTTCACGTGATGGAAATAGGTGGCGGCGTCGACGATCGAAGTAAGATTGGCCGCACGTGCGGTGCGCCAACACGTTTTTCCCGGCTCGAGCACTCTGTCAACCATCCTGCGAATCCTACTCCGGCACGGTTAGGTCCCCCAGAAATGTGTTGTGCAAAACAGAGGACCCCACACCGCCGGGTCCGAGCCCTGACGTGCACAGAGGCGCCGCCACCAGGTGACGACGCCCCCGCGGGATCACTCCTGCGTCGGAATTCCTAGTGGGCCTGGTTGTAAGCTTCCACGATTTCGGCGGAGATGCGGCCGCGCGCGGAGACCGGCCAATCGTTGTTCCGCGCCCATTCACGAATTGCGGCAGTCTGTTCACGATCCGAGCCGGCCCGTGCGGGCTTGCGCGTGGTGGGAGTGGTCGACGGACCGACCTTGCCGCGCTTGCGGCCCCCCACCTTTCGTGCGTGCTCGATCCAGAATTCCAACTGGTCGCGCAACTTGGCAGCATTCTCTTCGGACAGGTCGATCTCGTAGGTAACTCCATCGAGTCCGAACTCCACCGATTCATCTGCGGCCGTTTCCTGGTCCACATCGTCGATCAGAGTGACGGTGACCTTCTTTGCCATGTGTTGAGAATCCTCTCGAATGAAGAAAGCGGTCCCCCCCGGGACAGGACCACGATACCCCGGAATTAACCCATGGCAATACGAAACTCGGTGGGTGGAATTAACGCGTGGTCGGACGAACAATCGGAAACAGGATTGTTTCCCGGATTCCCAGGCCGGTCAGCGCCATCAGCAGACGGTCGATTCCCATTCCCGTCCCCGTCGTCGGCGGCATTCCCTGTTCCATGGCCGAGAGGAAATCTTCGTCGAGAACCATCGCCTCGTCGTCGCCGGCCGACGCGAGCCGCGCCTGATCGACGAAACGCTCACGCTGGATCACCGGATCCACGAGTTCCGAGTACCCCGTGGCGAGTTCGAAACCGCGAACGTAGAGATCCCATTTCTCGGTGACGCCCTTCACCGAGCGGTGATCGCGCGTGAGAGGCGATGTCTCCACCGGGAAATCACGCACGAAAGTCGGCGTGTACAACTGGTCGCCGCACATGTGCTCCCAGAGTTCCTCGACGAGCTTGCCGTGGCCCCAGCCCTTGCCCTCCGGAACCTCGAGACCGACACGTCCCGCGAGGGCCTTCAATTCGTCGACCGTGGTTTCCGGAGTCACCTCGGAGCCGATCGCCTGCGACAGAGACGGGTACATTTCGAGGGTCTTCCATTCACCGCCGAAGTCGTATTCGGTGCCGTCGGCCAGGGTGACCACATGGCTGCCGAACGCCGCCATCGCGACTTCCTGGATGACCTCGCGGATCATCTTCGCCGAATCGTCGTAGGTGCCGTACGCCTCGTAGGTTTCCAGCATCGAGAATTCGGGTGAGTGGGTGGAGTCCGCACCCTCGTTGCGGAAATTCCGGTTTATCTCGAAGACCTTCTCGATCCCACCGACGACGCAGCGCTTGAGGAACAACTCGGGAGCGATGCGCAGGAACAAGTCCATGTCGAGTGCGTTCGAATGGGTGACGAACGGCCGCGCGGCGGCACCACCGTGCAACGTCTGGAGCATCGGCGTCTCGACCTCGAGGAAATCGCGGCGCTCGAGAGCATTGCGCAGTTCGCGCACCACCGCGACCCGCATCCGCGCGTTCCGGCGGGCGTCGGGGCGGACGATGAGGTCGACGTAACGCTGACGAACGCGTGTCTCCTCGTTCATCTCCTTGTGCGCGACCGGCAGCGGGCGCAGCGCCTTCGACGCCATGCTCCAGGAGTCGGCCATGACGCTGAGTTCGCCGCGGCGCGAGCTGATGACCTCACCGTGGACGAACACGAAGTCGCCGAGGTCGGTCTCTGCCTTCCATGCCGCGAGAGCGTCTTCTCCCACACCGGCGAGACTGATCATGACCTGAAGCTGAGTGCCGTCGCCCTCCTGCAAGGTGGCGAAGCAGAGCTTGCCGGTGTTGCGGAGGAAGATGATGCGTCCGACCACGCCCACCTGTTCGCCGGTTGTGGCGTCGGGTTCGAGGTCGGGATACGCGGCGCGGATCTGCGCCAGGGTGTGTGTCCGGGGCACGACGACCGGATAGGCGTCCTTACCCTCCGCCAAGAGTCGTTCGCGCTTGTCGCGGCGGACCCGGATCTGCTCGGGGGTATCGTCGGGCTGCTGAACACTGGCATCACTCACGGGTAACCAGACTATCCGAAAGCCCTGGGCTTTTATCCCGCAGCTACCGCACCGCGTGCGGCAGAGTCAGTGTGCGGTGACGCGCGCCACGTCTTCGGCGACATGCCGGGCCACGGTGACCGCGTCGACGAGATTCGCCGATTTGACGGCGGCGTAACCGCCCACGAGCGCGGTTGCACCCCGCAGCCCGCGTCGGCGCAGGTCGAGCACGACACGGTCGGTGTCGGCACCGTATGCGGAGACAAGGATCCACTCCTTGTCGTAGCCGGTGGCCATTGCGAGGTGATTCGGGTGGGCGGGGTCGAGCCGCTCCGGCACGAGTGCCGCGTCGATCGCCAGCGCACCGGGCAATGTGCCCTGGGCGGCCCGTTCGGAATGCCGGCGGATGTCCACGACGACAGCGCCGCGCGCAACGGCCGCGGCGAGTTCGGTCGGATAGGTGCGTTCGACCGCCAGCGGAAACAGAGCGATGGGGGCAGAAGAAAGAGAAGCAGAATCGAGCAGCGCAGCGCGCATGAGAAATCTCCCAGGAAGTGTCGACAGTCGAGGCAGGCGTCAGCCTCGACAACACTCCTGGGCGCTCATGCAACGGATCACGGAAGCATCTTTACACAGAACCGCGTCCGGTGGAACCCGTGGCACGTGTAGCGCGTCTCACCTGATTACGTTCGAAGACCAGGCGCAGCCCTTCGAGGGTGAGATCGGGCTCGTGGTGCTCGAGCGTCCGCGATTCGGGCATGATCAACGGCGCGCTGTCTCCTGTCCCGATCACCGCGACGTCGTCGGCTCCGAATCCGGGCACCTCCGCGCACACCCGACGCACGAGACCGTCGACCATGCCGGCGAAACCGAAGACCGCGCCGGACTGCATGCACTCGACGGTGTTCTTCCCGAGAACGCCGCGGGGCCGGACCAACTCGACCTTCCGGAGCGCCGCGGACTGAGATGCGAGGGCGTCCATCGCGATCTCCACGCCGGGCGCGATGGCGCCACCGAGGAACTCGCCCTTGGCGGACACGACGTCGACACACGTGGATGTACCGAAGTCCACGATGACACACGGAGAGCCGTAGAAGTGATGGGCCGCAAGGCTGTTGACGATGCGATCGGCGCCGACCTCTTTGGGGTTGTCGACGAGCAACGGCACTCCGGTCCGGACGCCCGGCTCGACGACCACATGCGGCACCTGCGACCAGTAGCGCCCCAGCATGATCCGCAACTCGCGCAGCACCGACGGCACGGTGGACAACGCGGCGACGCCGGTGATCCGGTCGACGTCGTCACCGAGCAGTCCCCGGAAGAGCAGAGCCAGTTCGTCGGCTGTCATCTTCGGGTCCGTGCGCACGCGCCGGTCGCACAGCAGTTTCGAATGCGTCCCGCTGCCCGTGAAGACGCCCAGAACGATGTTGGTGTTCCGGACGTCGACGGCGAGGAGCATGTCTACACCAGGGACGGTGCGTCGAGTGTGGACAGCATCCGGGGGGTGATGAGACCGGATCCCTCGGGTGCGTGCGCCGGATCGTTGCCGAGTTCCACCGGACGATTGTCGGCATCGACGAACACGACGCTCGGGTTGTAGTCCTTGCATTCCTGCTCGTTCATCACGCCGTAGGCGATGAGAATGACCAGATCACCGGGACTGACCAGACGCGCCGCGGCACCGTTGATTCCGATGACGCCCGACCCGCGCTCCCCCGCGATCACGTACGTCTCGAGACGGTTGCCGTTGTCGATGTCGACGATGCACACCTGCTCTCCCTCGAGCAGGTCCGCGGCGTCCATCAGGTCCTGATCGACGGTCACCGAACCGACGTAATGCAGGTCCGCATGGGTCACCGTGGCGCGGTGGATCTTCGACTTCATCATGGTGCGGAACATGTTCGTCCTCGGCTTCCTTCTGGTTTCGCGAACTCGGTCAGCGGGTCAACAGGTCGTCGGCGACGGTGGGATCTACCTGCCCGACCGCGCGTTCGAGAAACCCGGTACCGACAGCGACACCGACGTTGTCGATCAGCCGGGTGGTACCGAGTCGTGCGGCGACGAGCAACCGGCCGTCGCCTCGTTCGGGGGCGGGTCCGAGATCGGCGCCACGCACCTCGAGGTAGTCCACCTCGATCTCGGGAGCGGACGCGAGTACGTCTCGCGCTGCCGCCAGGATGGCGTCCGGTCCACCGGCAGCCGCGTGTGCGCCGGCGACGAGCGCAGCCGACAGCGTGGTTGCGATCTCGCGCTCCTGCTCGGAGAGGTAGCGGTTGCGCGAGGACAGGGCGAGCCCGTCGGCCTCACGGACGGTGGGCACACCCACGATCCGAACGTCGAAGTTCAGGTCTGTCACCATCTGCCGGATCAACGCCAGTTGCTGGTAGTCCTTCTCCCCGAAGTACGCGGAGTTGGGCGCGACGATCTGCAGCAGTTTGGCGACAACGGTGAGCATGCCGGCGAAATGGCCGGGCCGCGAAGCACCTTCGAGTTCCGAACCGAGCGGGCCCGGGTGGATCGTGGTGCGCGGTCCGTTCGGGTACATCGCCGTAGCCGTGGGAGCGAACACGAGTTCCACGCCGGCATCCCGGAGCAGTTCGAGGTCTGCGTCGAGCGTGCGGGGGTAGGCATCGAGATCCTCGCCGGGACCGAACTGGAGGGGGTTGACGAAGATCGACACGACGACCACCGCGCCCGTGAGCTTCGCCTGCTTCACCAGTTCCAGGTGCCCGGAGTGCAGCGCGCCCATCGTGGGTACGAGTGCGACCGTGCGGCCCACACTGCGCAACGCCTTGGTGACCTTTCTCAGGTCCTCGGGATTGTGGTGCACGGTGGTTTCTCCACGCACGTAACCGCCCTGTCGCGCTTCACTCACCGTGATCAGCCCTTTCGAGAATTTCCATCAGTTCCGGCTTCGAGCCGGTGCGCTGCGCCGACCGCAGCGACATAGCGCGGTAGCCCGCCGCGATCTGCGGGTCGGCATCGTCGAGTACCTGCAGGTGTGTAGCGACCGTGTCCGCGTCGCCGCGGGCCACCGGACCCGTGAGCGCGGACGGTCCTCGCCGCAGCACGTTGTCCAACGCGGCGGTGAGCAGAGGTTGAAGGACTCGTTCGGCGACTCCGCCCGGTGCACCGTCCACGATCTGCTGACCGAGCAACTCGTCACCGGCGAGCGCGACTCGCAGCGCTTCGACTGCGTCGGCGACAAGCGTGACCAAGTGGTTGCTGCCGTGGGCAAGCGCTGCGTGATAGAGCGGCCGCATCTGCTCGGAGACCCGGACCGGTTCGCCACCGATCTCGAGGACGAGTGCCTGCGCGATCGCGTAGCCGATCTCGTCGGCTGCGGTGATGCCGAAACAGGTGGACGCGAGGCGGGCGGTGTCTTCGTCGTGCCCGGTGAACGTCATCGCGGGGTGAACCGCGAGCGGCACTGCGCCCTGCTCCGCGAGCGGCGCGAGAATACCGATGCCGTGAGCACCGGATACGTGCAGGACGATCGTGCCCGGCTTGACGACGGAGGTGGCGGCCAGTCCGGCCACCAGCGATTCGAGTTCGGTGTCCGGAACGGCGAGGAGAAGCAGATTGCAGCGGCCGGCGACCTCGTCGACCGGCAGTATCTCGGAGTCTGGAAGGCGAACACTCGCGCGATGCTTCGAGACCTCGGACACCGCCGAACAGGCCACGACCACGTGGCCGACGCGCTCGAGCGCCGCGCCCAGTGCGGTGCCCACGCGACCTGCGGAAACGACACCGACCGATAGGCGGGCAGGCGCAGGCGCGTTGGTGATCCCGAAGGAATTCACGGGAGTCCTCTCATTCGTTCCAGTCCCGCTCAGCGGGTACCGGACGTTCGCCCGACAATAGCGCGCTGCGCTCGGCGCCCGCCACGACGGAAAGGAGTGATCTGCGCCTCACCCGGCTGTGACCAGCCGGTACCGTCCCGCGACGTGGCGCGCGGATCAGCGTTCGGACGAGAGTGCGGCGAGAATTTCCGCGACGCTCCGGCCCTCGGAATGGGCACCCTCCGCGCGGCGGCGGCCGCGTCGGCCGGTCGGGGGCTCGGCCGCTGCGGTGTGCACATCGGCAGGCTGCGGGCGCACCCCGGTGGGCGGTGCCTGGGTGGGCGGTGTCTCGGCGGGCGGTGCCTGGGTGGGCAGTGTCTCGGCAGGCGGTGTCCCGGCAGGCGGTGTCTCGGCGCGCTCCTCCGGCGAGCCCACCGTGATCGTCTCCGCTGTGAGCGGCTCGTCGTCGGGCGACGCAAACGCCGGTCCGGACGGTCGCGGCGCCGTGACACGTGTCGTGGCGTCGAGTTCGCGCCGACGATCCGCCTGCCCTCCGAGTGCCACGTTCTCGTCGGGAAGCCGACCGTCGAACAGCACTTCGAGATTGCGGCGAAGTGTCGCGAGCTCATGACGCAGCGCTGCCATTTCTTCGGCGTCGATGCGCAGGTCCGACCGAACCTTTTCCTCGACCGTCAGTTCGTACTCGCGGCGCGCGGAGATCTCGCGTTCGAGCTGAAGGTCGTACACCGTCTTGAGGTCGTCGACCTTGGCCTTTTCCAGCGCCGACTCGCGGCGGTACTTGGTCATCGCGATCGCGCCGACGGTGGCCGCCCACAGTGCCACGACCACCGCGATACGCAGAACCTGCACGCTGTCGCTGACAACCAACAGCAGGGACGCGACCATGGCCAAGGCAAGCAAACCGGCGACGATCATGGAGCCGGTACTGCGCCACGGACGACGATTTCTGTTCTCTCGTCCCGGGGAAACCATACTTACCAGACTACGTGTCTTCCCAGGTCGAACCAGCGATGCCCGCCCGTCTCAGCGAAATCCGTTCGGCGGCACGGATCGTCCCGCCACAGCGGCCGTCAGGTCGCGGGCTCGTTCGGCTCGTCGGGGTCCTCCGGTGCCTTGCAACAGTATTCGAGCCACAGCGCAGCAGCCACAAGAGCCACACCGGCAACTGCCCCGACGACTGCGCCGGACGTGTCTTCCATGGCGGCGCGGACTTCGGCGCGCTCCGGCAGAAGGAAGAGCAGGAACCCGGCCCATACGCCCGTACTGGCCGCCCCGACGAGCGCGGACGCCTTCGCCAGGGCGACGGAACGCGCAACCGTGATCGGGTGGATCCGGCCGGGGCCCTCCCCGATCTCGTGCTTACCGACCCGCGAACGGATGACGAACGCGAGGACCACCTCGATCACCGCCGCCACGTACAGCGACGCTCCGGCATATACCGGGATGGCCGGCAGAGAGCCGTACAGCGTGCGCACGAGCAACCAGGTGATGACCGCCGCCAGCACGGCCAGCGCGAGCAGATCGCGAACCCGGGTCGGTTTCATCGTGCCTGTTCCCCCACGCCGGTGCCGGTCAAGTTCAGATCGGTGCGGTGCACGCCGTCACGCTCCGCCGCCTCGAGTCCGTCGAGCCAGTCGTCGACACGGCGGGTCTCCCCTTCCACGGTGAGCACCGCGTCGGGTTCCACGTCGAGCCACGGCACGAGCACGAAGGCCCTCTGGTGTGCCCGCGGGTGTGGGAGCGTCAACTCGGGATCTTCGCTGAGCACCTCTCCGTCGCCCGCGTCGCACGACACGACGTCGACGTCGAGGCTGCGCGGACCCCACCGCTCGAGGCGTACCCGCTCGGCCGCCGCTTCGCATTCGCGGCCGAACCGCAACCAGTCGTCCGGTGCGAAAGCGGCGTCCTCCGCGACGATCACCGCGTTGAGAAAGTCCTGTTGCTCGACGCCGCCCCAGGGCGCCGTCGAATACACCGCGGAGACGGCCACGGCACGCCGTCCCAGTGCCTCGACGACCGAGCGCAGATGCGCCTCGCGGTCGCCGATGTTGGACCCGATCGACAGCACGGCCCGGCTCACGACACGCTCCGGGTCCGATCGACCACCACGGCGACGTCCGAGAACGTCAGCGGTATCGGCGCCGACGGCTTGTGGAGCGTGACTTCTACGCGCGACACCCGTGGGTCGGCGAGCACGCCGTCGGCGATTTCCCCGGCCACTGTCTCGATGAGGTCGCGTCCCGGGCCGGCGATGACGGCGGCGGCGGCTTCGGCGAGTTCGCCGTAGTGCAGCGTGTCGGCGAGATCGTCGCTCGCCGCAGCCGGAGCGAGGTCGAGCCACGCCACGATGTCGACGAGGAAATCCTGTCCGTCACGCTTCTCGTGGTCGAACACTCCGTGGGTGCCGCGGACCCGTAGTCCCCGCAGTTCGATCCGGTCGCTCATACGTGCATCCTCTCCGCACCGCCGTGCTGCCATGCCCGAACCACCGCGAGCGCGTCACGCGAAGCCTGCACGTCGTGCACGCGCACTCCCCACGCGCCGTGGGTCGCGGCGAGCGCCGACACCACGGCCGTCGCGACTTCACGACCCGCGGGCGGACGCACTGCGCCGTCGGGTGACGCGAGCAAGGATCCGAGGAAGCGCTTGCGCGAGGCACCGATCAGCACGGGAAAACCGAGCGCGTTCAACTCCGGCAGGCCGTGGAGGAGTTGCCAGTTGTGGTCCGGTTGCTTCACGAATCCGAGTCCGGGGTCGAGAACGATCTTCGACGGGTCGACGCCCGCGGCGACGGCGACGTCGACCTGGGTGAGCAGCTCGTCGCGCACCTCGGTCACCACGTCGTCGTAATGCGCGGACCCACCCGCGTGGACGAACCCACCGGTGGGACGCCAGTGCATGAGGATCCACGGCACGCCCGCGGACGCCACCACCGACGCCATGTCGCTGTCGGCGCGCCCGCCGGACACATCGTTGACGATCGTCACACCCGCGGTGATCGCGGCCTCGGCGACCGACGCGCGCATCGTGTCGACACTCGTACGGATGCCTTCCGCCGTGAGAGCTTCGATGACCGGCGTGACTCGATCCGCCTCGACCTGGGGATCGATGCGCATCGCGCCGGGACGTGTCGATTCGCCTCCGACGTCGACGATGTCGACGCCGAGGTCACGGAGTTCGAGTCCGCGTGCGATGGCCGACTCGCGGTCGAGATAGCGCCCGCCGTCCGAAAACGAATCGCTGGTCACGTTGAGTACGCCCATCACGATCGGCCGCTGCTCGGCCTCGAACACGCTCACCGGCGCAGGATGAGGTCCAGGGCCTCGGCGCGCGACGCCGAACTCGTCTGGAGCAATCCACGTACAGCCGACGTGGTCGTGCTCGCCCCGGGCTTCCGGATGCCGCGCATCGCCATGCAGAGATGTTCGGCCTCCACGACGACGATCACTCCGCGCGGCTCGAGCTTGCGCACCAGTGCGTCGGCGATCTGACTGGTGAGGCGCTCCTGCACCTGCGGGCGCTTCGCGTAGAGGTCGACCACGCGTGCGAGCTTCGACAGACCCGTGACGCGACCGGTCGGGCCGGGAATGTAGCCGACGTGCGCGACGCCGTGGAAGGACACCAGGTGGTGTTCACACGTCGAGTACATCGGGATGTCGCGCACCAGCACGAGTTCCCGGTGTCCCTCGTCGAAAGTGGTGTTGAGAACCTCGTCGGGGTTGGTGAACAGGCCCGCGAACACCTCGCGATATGCCCGTGCAACGCGCGCCGGGGTGTCGCGCAGACCTTCCCGTTCAGGATCCTCGCCCACGGCGATGAGCAGTTCCCGCACGGCCGCCTCGGCGCGTGGCTGGTCGAAAACTCGCCCCGCCTCCACACTCAGCGTCTGCGACACCACGTCATCGTCGTCCATACCGGAACCCGCTGCGGTACCCACGTGATCAACCGACACCCGCCAGTCCTCCACTCTTGAAGTTGCTCGTCGTCTCAACGCTGGCCGGACGGCCCTTCCCACGGCTGCGTGGGTGGCGGTTCGGGGGTCGGATGTCCCTCGTCCCGTTGTTCATCGGAGTTGTCGGATCCCGTGCGGGTCCAATCGGGGTAACCGCCCCGGAAGGTTCCGCGCTCGTCCTGCTGTTCCTCCGGCGGCCAGCCCGGTGCCGACCAGCCGGCGGGGGCGCCGTAATCGGGTCGGGTCGCGTGCCGGGGTCCACCCGGGTACGGCGCCGGCGGGAATCCGGGCAGCGGCTCGGACGCCGGGATCGGCTGAGGCTGAGGCCGGCCGTACCCGTTTCCGGGAGCCGACGGCTGGTACTGCGGCTCCGCGGGCGCGGCGCCGGGGTACTGCGGCTGGGCACCCGGGTACTGGGGCTGCGCCGACTGCGGCTGCGCCGGCTGGGGCGCACCCGGGTACTGCGGCTGCCGGTCGTCGCCGTGCTGCGGCCGACCGTTGGAGCCGTGCGGGTCCGGCTGGTGCTGCGGCTGCTGGTGCTGCGGCTGCGGCTGCGGCGGCTTCGTCAGGCTCGGCGGCTCCGCCGGCCACGGCTCGCCACGCTCTTCTGCGAGTTCGCGCGGCGTCTTGATCGGCGGCTTGTCGGACGGGATACGGTCACCGAAATCGTTGAACGCGGTGATGCGCGGGCGCTTGTGGACATCGGCGAGAATCCGCTCGAGGTCCTTGCGGGTGAGCGTCTCGTGCTCGAGCAACTCGCCCGCGAGCACGTCGAGGACGTCGCGGTACTCGTTGAGAATCGACCATGCCTCGGTGTGCGCAGCCTCGATGAGGTTGCGGACCTCTTCGTCGATCTCGCGGGCCACCTCGTGCGAGTAGTCGGTCTGGTTCCCCATCGACCGTCCGAGGAACGGGTCGCCCTGCTCCTGGCCGTAATGGACGGCGCCGAGCTTCGCGCTCATGCCGTACTCGGTGACCATCGCGCGGGCGATCTTCGTCGCCTGATCGATGTCCGACGAAGCACCGGTGGTGGGCTCGCGGAAGATCAGCTCTTCGGCGGCGCGGCCACCCATCGCCATGACCAGGCGCGCGATCATCTCGGACCGGGTCATCAGGCCCTTGTCGTCCTCGGGCACCGTCATGGCGTGCCCGCCCGTGCGCCCACGGGCCAGAATCGTGACCTTGTACACCGGCTCGATGTCGGGCATCGCCCACGCGGCGAGCGTGTGACCGCCCTCGTGGTACGCGGTGATCTTCTTCTCGTATTCGCTGATGATGCGGCTCTTGCGGCGCGGCCCGCCGATCACGCGGTCCACGGCCTCTTCGAGCGTCGCCTCGGTGATGACCGTGCCGTTCTCGCGGGCGGTGAGCAGGGCTGCTTCGTTCACGACGTTCGCCAGGTCGGCACCGGACATGCCCACGGTGCGCTTGGCGAGACCGCCGAGGTCGGCGTTCGGGTCGATCGGCTTGCCCTTGGAATGCACCGCGAGGATCGCGCGGCGACCGGCGAGATCCGGATTGCTCACCGGGATCTGACGGTCGAAACGACCTGGGCGCAGCAACGCGGGGTCGAGGATGTCGGGCCGGTTGGTGGCGGCCATGACGATGATGCCGGAGCGGTCACCGAAGCCGTCCATCTCGACGAGCAGCTGGTTGAGAGTCTGTTCGCGCTCGTCGTGGCCACCGCCGAGGCCCGCACCACGCTGACGGCCGACGGCGTCGATCTCGTCGACGAAGATGATGCAGGGCGCGTTCTGCTTGGCCTGCTCGAACAGGTCGCGCACGCGGGAGGCACCGACGCCGACGAACATCTCGACGAAGTCCGAACCGGAGATCGTGAAGAACGGCACGCCGGCCTCGCCTGCGACAGCGCGCGCGAGCAGCGTCTTACCCGTGCCGGGAGGGCCGTACAGCAGCACGCCCTTCGGAATCTTGGCGCCGAGCGCCTGGTACCGGCTCGGGTTCTGCAGGAAGTCCTTGATCTCGTACAGCTCTTCGACGGCCTCGTTCGCACCCGCGACGTCGTTGAACGTCGTCTTGGGCATGTCCTTGGTCAGCTGCTTGGCACGAGACTTGCCGAAGCCCATCATCCCGCCGCGGCCACCGCCCTGCATACGGCTCATGACGAGGAAGAACACCACCAGCAGGATGGCCATCGGCACCACGAACAGCAGGATCGACGTCAGCCAGCTCTCCTGGGTGACCTGCGTGTTGTACTTCGGCACGCCGGAATCACCGACCAGATCGAAGATCTGCTCCGATGCCGACGCGGGGTACTTCGCGATGATCTCGGTACTGCCCTCGGTCGCATCGTCGCCGTTGTTCAGCCACAACCGGAGCTGCTGCTCACGGTCGTCGATGCGCGCCTCGCTGACGTTTTTCGCCTCGAGCTGGGAGATCGCGACAGACGTGTCCACCTTCGTGAAGCCGCGCGTGTCGTCGCCGAAGTAGCTGAAGGCGTAGATGACCAACAGGATGCCGGCGACAATCGCCAGATTACGGAACACTGTCTTGCGGTTCATACAGGTTCGGCCCGGCCGGCCGGTCCTTTCGATAGTGACGTCATCGGTGTCGTGTCGAGGGCGCTACACCCGGTGCGGTCGCGGTTTCGCGAGCAGTGACCAACCAGGCACCGCAAGGTTACCGCGTGACGACGAACCGCCGCGGAGTCGCAGCAGGTCGTTCGAACAGACAACGAACCGGCGGTGTCCCTTGTTCCCACCCACAGCGAGGCTGCGGACGGTTCATCTGCGGCGTCTGCACTCCCACCGCGCAGGTGTCAGCTGCTGTAGACCTTCGGGTGGAGAGTGCCGATGTAGGGCAGGTCCCGGTACCGCTCGTCGTAGTCGAGTCCGTACCCGACGACGAACTCGTTGGGGATGTCGAAGCCGACGTCCTTGACCTCGACGTCGATCTTCTGGGCGTCGGGCTTGCGCAGCAGGGTGACGACCTCGAGCGACGCCGGGTTGCGCGTCGACAGGTTGCGGATCAGCCAGGACAGCGTCAGACCCGAGTCGATGATGTCCTCGACGATCAGGACGTTGCGGCCGGCGATGTCCTTGTCGAGGTCCTTGAGAATCCGGACCACGCCGGAGGACGAGGTCGAGGAACCGTACGAGCTCACCGCCATGAATTCCATCTGGGCCGGGATCGGCAGGGCTCGGGCGAAGTCGGTCATGAAGAAGATCGCGCCTTTGAGCACACCGATGAGCAGGAGATCACCCTCCGGGGCGCCCTCGGGGTATCGCTCCGCAATCGAGGCTGCCAGTTCGGCCGTCCGCTCTGCGATCTGCTCCTCGGAGATCAGCACCGAGGCAATGTCACCTTCGTACACCGGGTTCTACCCACCTTCCGTCAGTCGTCCGCGCACCGCTGCTGGTCGACGAACTCCATACTCAGCCTGCCACGCCGACGCAGCACCACCAACCTGGTCCCCGCTCCCGGACCCCGGCCCACCGCGACGGGCCCCTGCCCGTGCCAGAGCACCACCAGATCGTCGATTGCGCGCAGCGACTTGTCGTTCGGCGCGGGTGCACCGCGTCCGAGCAGCCACAAGCGAACCGCCCGGCGGCGGACCGCGGCGGGTGCATCGGTGAGCACCGTCACATCGAGTGAGCAGTCGGCCGCGGGCTCGCGCGGGGTCGCGGCACGGGCCAGCAGGCCGGCAGCCGCTTCGTCGAGCGCCTCCCCGTCGTCCCGAAGTTGCGCGGCGGTGCGAGCGAGCGCCGCGGCGACTCCGCCACCGAGGATCTCCTCGAGCATCGGGAGGGCCTCCGTCCGCAATCGGACGCGAGTGAATCGCGGGTCCGCGTTGTGGGGATCCTCGTACGGGAGGTAACCGAGTTCGCCGCATGCGCGCCGGGTGACGCTTCTCCGTACGCCGAGCAGGGGTCTCCCCCACGGGGCGTCGAACGGCGCCATTCCGCAGATCGAGCGAAGCCCCGAACCGCGGCCGAGACCGAGGAGGACCGTCTCGGCTTGGTCGTCGAGAGTGTGGCCGAGCAGGACCGGCATTCCGCCGCGCGCCTCGTCGAGGGCCCTGTACCGGGCGGTACGAGCAGCCGCCTCCAGCCCTCCGGGGCCGGTAACGTCCACGGCCACCACCCGGACGGAGGCGCACCCACGCGCACGCGCGAAATCGGCGGCGCGCGCGGCGACGTCCGACGAGCCCTCCTGCAGACGATGGTCGACGACGACGGCGTGCACCTCGTCGGCCTCGGCCACGGCCGCCGCTGTCAGCGCTGCGGAGTCGGCGCCACCGGACAGCGCGACGGCCACCGCGCGCACGTCGTGCGTGGACAGCCAGGCGCGCACCGCCAGCCGGACCTCGTGGATTGCGGGCAGTTCGGGCAGTCGCGGAGCGGGCGGCACGGTCAGCCCAGCACCCGTGCGATCCAGGCGTCCGGGTGATCGATCTCCGTGAGGGTCGGGAGCGCGTCGGGGCCGGACCACACCGCGTTGAACTGCGCCATGCCGGCCTTCGCGACGACGGCGTCGACGAACCTCTTGCCGTGCACGTACTGCGCCATCTTCGCGTCCACGCCGAGAACGACGCGGATCACGCGGTGGATCGGGTTTCCGTTGCGGCGACGCCGGCTGTCGAACGCACGGCGGATCCGTGCCACCGACGGAACGACGGACGGCCCCACCCCGTCCATGACGTGATCGGCGTGGCCTTCGAGCAGCGTTCCGAGCGCCAGCATCCGGTCGAGCGATTCGCGTTGCGGTTCCGCCTGCGTGGCACGCAGCAGTCCGACCATGCCGCGTTGCGACATCGGCTTCTCGCCCGGAGTGCGCAGATCGCGGGCGGCGGCCACGAACCTGCTCACGACCTCACCGATCGGCTCGTCGACCGCTGCCGTGAGTTCGGCGGTGGACTCGCGCATGATGTCCGCCATCCAGGGAGCCTGCTCGAACTGCACGCGGTGGGTGACCTCGTGCAGACACACCCACAGGCGGAAGTCCGAGGTCGGCACCTTCAGTGCGCGCTCGACGGCGACGACGTTGGGTGCGACGAGCAGCAGCGTGCGCGAGAACGGGTCGTACTGACCGAGGACGGCCGACGCGAGGTACGCGAGCATCGCGCCTGCCTGCGCGCCCGCGGGCTTACCGAGCCAGCTCCCGCTCCGGTCGGACCCGGTGAGGTCCGCCATCGACTCCGCCGCGGCCCGCACCCAGTCGGGGCGATCCACGACGCGCGCGGGCGGCGGCACCGTCCCGTCGCCCATCCCGGTCTGCTCACGCACCGGGCCTTCGGCGCGCTCCGCCGCCGCGTACAGCTCCTCGATGGCGGCGTCACGGGTATACCCCGACATCGCGGGGCCGGAGCGCGTGAGCCGGGCACCGACACCCGCCGCGAACTCCCAGTCGATCGCGTCGCCGATGCCCCGCTCCTGTTCGCTCATCGGCAGCCGCATCCCCGGAGTACGGCCGCGACGTCGTCCAGCGCGGGTCGTGCTTCGTTGGGGAACCGATCGTTCGACATGAGTGCGAACGTCAGTACCCGGCCATCGACGTCCACGACGTATCCCGTAAGCCCGCTCACAAGACTCAGTGTGCCTGTTTTCGCGCGGACCCACCCGGCTCCGGCACGGGCAGTGGTGCCGTAGCGGTCGCTGAGCGTGCCGGTGGCACCCGCGACCGGCAGGTAATCGAGCATCGGACGCAGGGCCGGAGCGTCCGGGCCGGCGGCGCGCGCGACGATCGAGTCGAGGACCCGCGCCGGGATGCGGTTGTCGAGGGACAGGCCGCTGAGGTCCTGAAGCGTGACTCCGGAGGTGTCGATCCCGGCGCCCTGAAGAGTGCGGGTCACAGCTTCGACGGCACCGGTGAACGTGGGCGCGCTACCCGACGAGATCGCGATTTCCCGTCCGATGGTTTCGGCGAGCACGTTGTCGGAATGCTGCACCATTTGTTCCAGTCGTGTCCGCAGCGGTGCGGACTGAACCGATGCCATGGGCGCTGTACCCGGTGAGGCCGTCCCGATCGTGACCTTCTCGGGATCGGCGCCGAGTGCGGCGGCGAGCGCTCGCCCGGCGTCGAGCGCAGGAGTAGCCGAACGCGGCGACTCGTCTTCGAGCGGCCGCAGGCGTCCCCCGTCGAGCATCACCGGTTCGATGGGTGCGACGAACCCGTCCCCGACATCGGTGGCGTCCCATCCGACCGCGAGCGGGTCTCCGCTGAAGATCCCGACATCGACGACCACGGTGTCGACGACGGCTCCGCTGCGCTGGATTTGCTGCGCGAGATCGGCGATGCGGGGACCACCGGGGTAGAAACCGTCTTCGCCGACGGGCTGAGCGGTGAGGGTGGGGTCGCCACCCGCGACGAGGACGATCTCGCCGGGACGGGAGCCCTCGACCACCCGCGTCGTGATGCGGTGATCGCTGGGCAGGCCGAGCAACGCGGCCGCGGTGGTGAGGATCTTCGTCGTGGATGCGGGTGTCATCGGCCGGTCCGGGTCCTGGGACCACAGGACGGTCCCGGTGGCCGCATCGGTGACCGATCCGGTGAACGATCCGAGCGCCGGGTTCTTCACGGCTGCGTCGAGCGCGGCGGCCAGGGCCGCGGGGACCGGAGCCGGGGCATCGTCCGCCACCGGCGCGACCGCGGGGTCCGCGACGACCGGTGCGGGAGCGGGCGCGATCGTCGCGCTGGCAGTGGTGCGCACGTCGTAGACGGCAAATGCGCCGCCCACGACGAGTGCGAGAAAACCGGCGGCCCAGATACCGAACAGGATCCGGATGTTCCGGCGCCGACGTGTGACCAACGAACCCTGCTTCTTGATCTTTTCCTGCCCCGCCAACACGCCTCCGCTGTGTCCTGCACACTCGCGCCCTGGTGGCCGCCTTCGTGGTCCGGTACCTGCGTCGTCCAGACTAGCGCCGCGCCCGTTATCCTTTCTCCGGACCATCACCGCAGATACGGATGTCGTATCGGCGAGCGAAAACACCGACGAAGTGAGGCAAGCGCGTGGAGTTCGAGGTCACCATCGAGATCCCCAAGGGGCAGCGGAACAAGTACGAGGTCGATCACGAGACCGGCCGCGTCAAGCTCGACCGCTACCTCTACACCGCGTTCGGGTACCCCGCCGACTACGGGTACATCGAGAACACTCTCGGTGAAGACGGCGATCCGCTCGACTGCCTCGTACTGCTCCCCGAGTCGGTGTACCCCGGCGTCATCGTCGATGCCCGTCCGGTCGGCATGTTCAAGATGGTCGACGAGGCCGGTGGCGACGACAAGGTTCTCGCGGTCCCCGCAGGTGACCCGCGGTGGGATCACATCCAGGACATCGGCGACGTGCCGCAGTTCGAACTCGACGCGATCAAGCACTTCTTCGTGCACTACAAGGATCTCGAGCCGGGCAAGCACGTCGAAGCCGCGGACTGGACGGGCCGCGCCGACGCAGAGGCCGAGGTCACTGCCTCCATCGCGCGCTTGAAGGACAACGGCGGCCACTGAGCCTGCCGCAGAACACCTGAGTGTCCTGCAACGACGAATCTCCCGGATGATCCACGGATCGGCCGGGAGATTCGTCGTGTCGGGGGTGTGCCGGGGTACCGGCCGTCGTCACTGTCCCTTGAACTCGGGCGGGCGCTTCTCGAAGATCGCCTTGATCGCCTCGCCGAGATCCTCCGAGGGCAGGAACGCCGCATTCCATGCCGCGACGTAGCGAAGGCTGTCGTCGACCTGCGCCGAGCGGCTGTGGTCGAGGACGTCCTTGATCCCGTGCACGACCAGCGGCGGGTTCGCCGCGATTTCCGCAGCGGTCCGGTGGGCCGCGGCGAGGACGTCGTCGGCGTCGGCGAAGACGTCGTTGACGAGACCGATCTTCTCGGCGCGCGCAGCGTCGATGTCCTTGCCGGTGAGGGCGAGTTCCCGGACGTGCCCGTCACCGATGATGTACGGCAGGCGCGCGAGGGTGCCGACATCCGCGACCATGCCCACCTTCACTTCGCGGACGCTGAACTTGGCGTCGGCGCTCGCGTAGCGGATGTCGGCCGCGGTGATGAGGTCGACACCGCCGCCGATGCACCAGCCCTGGATCGCCGCGACGACCGGCTTGCGGCAGTCGGCGACGGCCGTGATGGCTGCCTGCATACGCTTGACCATCCCGTGGAACTCGGTGCGCGCCTTCGCGCGGGCACCGTCTGCGAGGACCGCCGCGAGGTCACCACCCATCGCGACGAGGTCGAGGCCGAACGTGAAGTGTTTGCCGGCGCCGGCCAGCACGACGGCACGCACGTCCGGATCTGCGTCGAGTTGGGCGAACAGGACGGGCAGCTCGGACCACAGGTCCGGGCCCATCGCGTTGCCTTTGCCGGGACCGATGAGCGTCACCTGGGCGACGTGGTCCTTGTGCTCGACGGTGAACGCTTTCCAACTGGTGTGATCGGTCATTACTCGAGAGTAATGTCCCTCGTCGGCGAGCACTGCCACCGCCCCGAAACTCCTCGGGCGTTTCGCGTATTCGTCCCCGATGAGCAGGTCCTACTCTTGACTCATGAGCAGGTTCTGGCACCCGAACGTGGCCCGTGTCGCCGACACGCTCATCGCTCGTGGACACCACGGGCTCATCACCAGGCAACCCGACTCCGTGACCACCGCGGAACAGGCCGCGGCGGCGGTGGGAGCCGACGTGGGCTCCATCGTGAAGTCCCTGGTGTTCCTTCTCGACGACGAACCGATCCTGCTCCTGGTGTCGGGCGCACACCGGGTCGCACTCGACCGCACCGGCGAGCGCCTCGGCGGCACCCTGGCGCCGGCACCCCGCTCGGTGGTCGTCGAGGTCACCGGCCAGCCTGTCGGTGGTGTCGCCCCGCTCGGACACCCCACCAACCTCCCGACCTACATCGATCGGTCACTGAAGGACCACGCGGAACTGTGGGCGGCGGGTGGATGCGCCAACACGCTGTTTCGAACCACGTACCGCGAACTGATGCGCGTCACGGCGGGAATCGACGTGGACGTGGACTGAAGGGGTACCGCTCGGCTACCACCCGAAGTGCCACGCGCGGTACACTTCGACTCATGACCGACCGAGCGTGGAGCCGCAGGCACGTCGACCTGTGCCGCACCCGCTCGAGCCTGTGTGCGCGCTGAGATACGCACCAGCCCTTCTCCTTTCCCGGCAACCGCGATAGTCACCCGCGGCATATGCGTCATGCGGCGCGCCGATGTCCATTCTCCGAGCGGAGTCTTCGAATGACCACCGACCACCTCGAACGCGCAACCGGCACCTCCTCAGTCGATGAGCCGGAACTCGTTCTCATCGTCCAAGTTTCGGACACGGGCGCTGTCCACCCCGGCGACCTCGCGGCACTCGCCGACGCGCTCCGCGAAACAGCGACCGGCCTTCTTCCCGGCGCACGCACCCACACGCTCCTCAGCCCGGGGCCCGCACCGCTCGTGGTGGACCTGCCCGCTCGCGGCCTGGTGCTCGACGGCAGCCGAGTAGAGCTGAGCCACACCGAATTCGAGATTTTTTCGTATCTCGTCGATCGCCCTCACACAGCGGTTCCCCGATCGACTCTGCGTACCCTCGGTGCCGGCTACATCGATCCCGAACGCGGCAACCGGGGCGTCGATGTACACGTCTCCCGTATCCGGTCGAAACTCGGCAGGTTCGGCGACATCGTCACCACTGTCCGAGGCGCCGGCTACCGCTTCGACCCCGACGCGCGCGTCCACGTCGTCACCCCTCTCCACCGACGAAGCGCCTAGAGCACAAGCGAAGGGGCAGGAGAAATCTCCTGCCCCTTCGCTCGTCCCAGTTCGGCCTACGACGCGCGTGCCGCGGGACCTGCCCCTTCACCGAACCGTCGCAGAACCTCCACAACAGTCGGTGACACCGTCAGCAGTCCGCGGGCTTCGAGCCACGGGAGCGTGCCGTCGACGAGATGTTCCACCGTGAACGGCGCCGTCGACGGAATCAGCGTGACGCCGTCTGCCACCCCGACGGAATGGATGTCGGCGATCAGGCTCGCGAGCCCGTGCGGCGTTCCCACATAGGACAACGTGCTCGGACCCCGACGGGCAATCCCGTCGGTCCGAGCGTGGCGGATCCGCGCGGCACGTGCATCGGGATCGACGACCACCTCGAGGTCGACGAGCACCGTCACCGCGTCGGGGTCGCGGCCCTCCGCGACGGCCTCGGTACGGATCCGGTCGCGAATCTTCGCTGTTTCCCGCAGGTCTGCGGCGCGAACCCGGATTACGTTGCCGGACGGCGCGGCAGGGTCGAGCGGAGGATCGTCGGGACGGCCGACGGTGAGATCGGCCCAGTAGTCGGGTCCGGATTGCCCGGAGAGTTCGACCGCGACGCGCAGCAACCGCCGCGTCCGGTCCCGGTACGTGGAATCGGTATCGGACATGAGTAACCTCTCGAATGAGCCGTGATGCGGCAGCAGCTGAAAAGCGCGCGGAGAGAACTCAGTCCGGACAGGTACCGGAGGCGGTGCGGCACAGATCGACATGCCGGCGGCACCAGTGCGCCGTTGCAGTCGCCTCCGAGGTCATGACGAGAACCCTACCTACCCCATGGGGAATTGTCGACCACAACACTCACACTCAGATGCATTGCGACGCACCCTCTCCCGACTGCGCGAGTCCGGGCCGGGTTTCCGGTGCCGGGCTCCACACGCCGCCGGTCTTCGCGTGCGTCCACGCAGGTCCTTGCGCGACCAGAGTGCGCAGCGCGGCGAGCAACCGGTCCACGTCTGCCGACGAGCTGCCCAGCCCCAGCGACGCGCGCACCGCCCCACCCGGGCGTCCCACGCGTGCGAGCAGCGGGTGCGCGCAGAAACGCCCGTCGCGCACTCCGATTCCGTGCTCGGCCGAAAGGTACGACGCCACCTCACCCGGTTCGTATCCATCCACGGTGAAGGTCACGATGCCGACGCAGTCTTCCGAGTCGTCCCACAACTTCAGGATCTCGACGCCCTCGATGCCGCTCAATCCGTCGACGAGCAGGCGGCACAGTTCTTCCTCGTGCCGCGCCGCGGCCTCGGTGTCGAAACCGCCGAGGGTGTCGCATGCCGCGGCCAGGGCGGCAACCCCGAGTACGTTCGGTGTTCCGGCCTCGTGTCGCGCAGGGGCACAAGCCCATTCGGCACCGTCGAGAGTCACCTCGCGCACCGCGCCGCCACCGGCGAGGTACGGCTCGGCGGTGTCGAGCCAGTCGCGGCGTCCCACGAGCACTCCGGCGCCGAACGGGGCGTAGAGCTTGTGACCGGAGAAGGCGAGGTAATCGATTCCGTCGGCGGTGAGATCCACGCTGCGGTGGGGCACCAACTGCGCACCGTCGACGAGAATCCGCGCACCGCACGAATGAGCGAGGGCGGCGAGCTCGGAGATCGGCAGCACTTCACCGGTCACGTTGGAGGCACCCGTGACGGCGAGCAGCGCGGCCGGCGCCCGGTTCAGCTCCTCGGCGATACGCTGCACGGTCTCCGCGATCGAGTCGGCCGCCACGACAACCCGGGAGTTCTTCCACGGGAGGAGATTCGCGTGATGCTCGATATCGAGCACCACGACGTCACCGGGCACCGCACCCGCCAGCAGGTTCAGCGAATCGGTCGTGTTGCGGGTGAAAACGACGACCTGATCGGTGTCGGCACCGACGAAGCGCGCCACCGACTCTCGCGAATCCTCGTAACTCGCGGTGCTCACCCGCGAGGCGTATCCGGCGCCGCGATGGACGCTCGCGTAGTACGGCAGCAACTCGGCGATGCGTTCGGTGACTGTGGCGAGAGCGGGTGCACTCGCCGCGTAATCGAAGTTGGCGTAGGTGCAGGTGCCGCCCTGCACGAGCGGCACCTGCACATCACATCCGGAGACGTGTGCGAACGGCGCGATGCAGGCGGTGGCAGATGCAGCAGTCATGACAAAATCCCTCGTCGATCCAGGGACCCGTCGGTAATCGCCACGACGAAGGGAAACGATCGCCGGCGGAGTCCGCGCTTGCCGTGTCCGGTATTGGAATCACAGCCAGGTCGTCACCCGGAGCACCCCACCGCGGAGGAGGGTTGCCGACCAGCAAGCCGGGGCTCGATGCTGGTACTCATGACCTGCCGAAGAGGATTGCAGTCGGGCGGTCCCGTGTCAAACCGGATGTGGTGCGCCGACCGCGACAGTGCGGACGAACGCCGCGGACCTGCCGAAATACCGCCTCCGAGTCGGCCGGGGCGCGACACACCCGGGCCCTGCGATGTGCCCCGACGTTCACCTCGTGTCCACTTGAACGTGAGATAACCGGAGCACCATCGAGTAGAAGGACGCCGCGGACTTGCCTGCCCCACTCCCCGCTGAACCCCGCAGCTCTGTGATCCCCGCAGAGTTTCTTCGCGCGTCACACGCACCGCCGGCCCGCACCCTCGTCGACATCCTGCGCGCGACCGCCGAGGCGCATCCCGACGCACCGGCGATCGACGACGGCACCGGCGTCATCGGCTACGCGGAACTGCTCGAGAAAGTCCGGGTAGGCGCGTACGCCCTCCTCGACGCCGGGGTCGGTGCGGGCGATCGGGTCGGGGTTCGGATGACCTCGGGCAGAGCCGAACTGTATGTGACCATCCTGGCGATCCTGGCCGCGGGCGCGGCCTACGTTCCCGTGGACGCCGACGACCCGGACGAACGCGCCGACCTGGTGTTCTCCGAGGCCCGGGTGACCGCCGTCGTCACCGACGACGGCATCGGTCCCGGTACCGCTCCCGTACGGGCCGACCCGCCGCTGCGCGGTCCACGGCTCGAGGACGATGCGTGGATCATCTTCACGTCGGGGTCGACCGGCACTCCGAAGGGTGTGGCGGTGACCCACCTCAACGCCGCCGCGTTCGTCGACGCCGAAGCGCGATTGTTCTGCCGAGACGCTCCGATCGGGCCGGGAGACCGGGTACTGGCCGGCTTGTCGGTCGCATTCGACGCCTCGTGTGAGGAGATGTGGCTCGCGTGGCGCCACGGCGCGTGCCTGGTGCCCGCTCCGCGCTCATTGGTCCGGTCCGGCATGGACCTCGGCCCCTGGCTGATCTCGCGTGACATCAGTGTCGTCTCCACCGTGCCGACCCTCGCCGCGATGTGGCCGGCCGAATCTCTCGAAGCGGTGCGGCTGCTCATTTTCGGCGGCGAGTCCTGCCCGCCGGACCTCGTCGAACGGCTTGCCGTTCCGGGACGAGAGTTGTGGAACACCTACGGTCCGACGGAAGCCACCGTCGTCGCGTGCGCCTCACTCATGGACGGCTCCGGGCCGGTCCGCATCGGGCTGCCCCTCGACGGCTGGGATCTCGCTGTCGTCGACGCCGAGGGCAACCCCGTCGCCGAGGGAGAAGCCGGTGAACTCGTCATCGGCGGCGTGGGACTGGCGCGATACCTCGACCCGGCGAAGGACGCCGAAAAGTACGCGCCCATGCCGAGTCTCGGATGGTCGCGCGCCTACCGCAGCGGTGACCTCGTCGTGCTCGACCGGCAAGGACTGCTGTTCCAGGGGCGTGCCGACGATCAGGTGAAGATCGGCGGACGCCGCATCGAACTCGGTGAGGTCGACAATGCCTTGCAGAACCTGCCGGGCGTCGCCGGCGCCGCCTGCGCCGTCCGTACGACGGCGACGGGACACTCGGTTCTCGTCGGCTACCTCGCCTCGACGGACCCCGACTTCGATCTGGCGGCCGCGCACGACCTCCTGTCCGAGCAGCTTCCTGCCGCCCTCGTGCCCCGGCTCGCCCGGGTCGACGAACTCCCCACCCGAACCTCGGGGAAAGTGGACCGCAACGCCTTGCCGTGGCCGCTCCCCGGCGCAGACGCCGACTCGATCGACGCCCTCGGTCTCGACCCCACCGCCGCGTGGCTGGCGGGGTTGTGGACGGACATCCTCGGCGCTCCCATCGACGGCCTGGACGACGATTTCTTCGAACTCGGCGGGGGTTCGCTCGCAGCCGCCCAGCTCGTCACCGCCATTCGTGCCCGCTACCCGGAAATGACCGTCGCACAGCTGTACGACCGGCCACGCCTCGGGTCCCTCGCCGTCTACCTGGACGAACTGGCTCCGACGACCGCTGCCACGCACCGCGTGGTCGCTCCGGTGTCCCGTCGCGCACAGTTCGCGCAGATCGTCGCGACCGTGCCGCTCATGACGCTCACCGGACTGCAGTGGGTCGTCTGGCTCGCGATCCTCAACAACGTCGTCAGCCTGGTCGTCGACGTGCCGTGGACGGTCACCCTGTCGTGGTGGTGGACCGCGTTCGGTGCCGCCCTGTTCCTTACCCCTCCCGGGCGCATGGCGCTTGCCGTCGTGGGAGCGCGGCTGCTGCTCCGCGATGTGGTTCCCGGAAGTTACCCGCGGGGCGGCTCGGTGCACCTGCGACTGTGGACGGCGCTACGCCTGTCCGACGCCGTCGGAGCAACCAACATTTCGGGCGCCCCGTGGATGCGGAACTACGCTCGTGCCCTGGGAGCGAAGGTGGGACGAGATGTCGACCTCCACAGCCTTCCCCCGATCACCGGGCTCCTCGAACTCGGCGACGGCTGCTCGATCGAACCCGAGGTCGATCTGTCGGGTCACTGGGTCGACGGCGACCTCGTCCACATCGGCACCATCCGGGTGGGTGCCGGCGCGGCCGTCGGTGCCCGCTCGTTCCTCGCCCCCGGTGCGCGCATCGGCAAGAATGCCGAAGTCGAGGCCGGCTCCGCGGTGTTCGGGCGCGTGAAGTCCGGGCAGCACTGGGCTGGGTCGCCGGCCAAGAAGATCGGCAAGGCCGACCGTCCCTGGCCCTCGGAGGCACCACCCCGCGGAGCCCGCTGGATTCCCGTCTACGCCTTGACCTCCGTCCTCCTCGGCGGCCTGCCGATCGCGTCGATCGCGGCAGGTGTCGCGTTACTCGTGTGGTGGGTGCGCGACACCGCGACCGTCGCAGACGCCGTTCCCCGGTCCCTGGCGATGCTTCCGGTCGCGGCGTTGCTGACCATGTTCGTCTTCGCACTCACCACGCTGATCGCCGTGCGACTGTTGTCGATTCGTATGACGGAGGGCTGGCATCCGGTCCGGAGCCGCGTCGGCTGGCAGGTGTGGGCCACCGAGCGTCTGATGGATTCGTCGCGCACCTTCCTCTTCCCGCTGTACGCGTCGATGCTCACGCCGGGCTGGCTCCGGCTCCTCGGCGCCGACATCGGCAAGGACGTCGAGGCGTCGACGGTGCTCATGGTGCCCAAGTTCACGAAGGTCGCCGACGGAGCCTTCCTGGCCGACGACACGATGGTCGCGTCGTACGAACTCGGGGGCGGCTGGCTCTACATCTCGCACGCGAAGGTCGGGAAGCGGGCGTTCCTCGGTAATTCCGGTATGGCGGCGCCCGGCCGCCGTGTCCCGAAGCACGGTCTCGTCGCGGTCCTCTCGGCCGCACCCCAGAAAGCGAAATCGGGGTCGTCCTGGCTCGGCAGTCCCCCGGTGCGACTGCGCCGCGCTGCGGGTGAGGGCGATGCGAGCCGCACCTTCGCACCGTCGCCGAAGCTGCGGATCGCCCGCGGTCTCGTGGAGACCTGCCGGCTCGTCCCGATGATCGTCACGTTCGGGATCGGGCTGGGAGTCCTCTTCACGCTCAACACGCTCGCGTCGCACTTCGGGTACCGGATCGCCGTCCTGCTCGGCGGTGTGGTGCTGATGGCCGCCGGCGCGGTCGCGTGCCTGGTGACGATCGCGGCGAAATGGCTGATCGTGGGGCGCATCGGCCGAGAAGAACATCCGCTGTGGAGTTCGTTCGTGTGGCGCAACGAAGTATCGGACACCTTCGTCGAGACCGTCGCCGCGCCGTGGTTCGCCCGCGCGGCGACGGGCACCGCGGCCACGAACCTGTGGCTGCGCGCACTCGGTTCCACGATCGGACGCGGAGTGTGGTGCGAAAGCTACTGGCTGCCCGAAGCGGACCTCGTGACGCTGGGCGACGGCGCGACAGTGGAACGCGGGTGCGTTGTACAGACACACTTGTTCCATGATCGGATCATGGCCATGGACACCGTGACTCTCGGCGCCGGCGCGACCCTCGGCCCCCAGTGCGTCGCGCTACCCGCATCGGGGATCGGTGACGGCGCCACTGTCGGACCCGCATCTCTGGTGATGCGCGGCGACGTCGTGCCACCGTCGACCCGCTGGCAGGGCAACCCGATCTCGGCGTGGACGTCCCCGGGCGACTGGTCACCGCGGTGAAACCGATCAAGGCCGCGAAGCCGGTGCCGCCCGTGACCGCCGACCGTCCCCTCGACCCGTACCTTCCGACCAGCGGCAACCGCGGTTACCGCGTGTCGCGGTACGAACTCGATCTCGCCTACAAGATCATGGCGAACCGGTTGGAGGGCCGGGCCGTCATCATCGCGACGACCACCGATGTGCGGGGAAAGTTCGCACTCGACCTCGCACCGTCGATGCGCGTGTCCAAGGTGACGGTCAACGGGCGACGACCCGCCAAGTTCGTGCACCGCGGCGGCAAGCTCACCGTCACCCCCGCAGACGCCATCCCCGCGGGCGCGGTGCTGACCCTCTCCGTCCAGTACGCCGGCACCCCCACACCGCTCCACACCATGTGGGGTGATGTCGGGTGGGAGGAACTCGAGGAGGGCTCGCTCGTCGCGAGCCAGCCCAACGGCGCTCCGTCGTGGTTTCCGTGCGACGACCATCCCGGATCGAAAGCGACCTACCGCATCTCGATCACCACGGACGCGCCGTTCCAGGCGATCGCGAACGGAACGCTCGTCCACAAGACGACCAAATCCAGCCGGACCACGTGGGTCTACGAGCAACCCGAGCCGATGGCGACGTACCTGGCGACCGTGCAGATCGGGCACTACGAGATGCGCGCGATCGCGTCGTCGCCGGTGCCGCAGTACGCGGTGCACCCGTCACGCCTGCGCGACGCGTTCGACAAGGACTTCGGGCGGCAACAGGAGATGCTCGAGTTGTTCACGCGCCTGTTCGGCCCGTACCCCTTCGCGCACTACACGGCCCTGGTGACCGACGACGACCTCGAGATCCCCATCGAGGCGCAGGGTCTGTCCACGTTCGGGGCCAATTTCTGCGACGGGCACAGGACCGAAGAACGGCTCGTGGCACACGAATTGGCTCACCAGTGGTTCGGCAACAGCCTGACTCTGTCTCGCTGGTGCGACATCTGGCTCCACGAAGGTTTCGCGTGTTACGCCGAGTGGCTGTGGTCCGAGAACTCCGGTGGGCCGTCTGCCCAGGCCCTCGCGGCCGACGCGTATCGCGGCCTTTCCCGCAAGCCCCAGGACATCCTCCTCGAGGATCCCGGCGCGAAGGACATGTTCGACGACCGGATCTACAAGCGCGGAGCGCTCACCCTGCATGCGTTGCGCCTGACTCTGGGCGACGACTCGTTTTTCACGCTTCTCCGGACATGGACGTCGGAGCATCGCCATTCCAACGTCACGACGACACAATTCAAAGATCTCGCTGCTCGCTTCTCCGACACCTCGCTGCGCCCCCTCTGGGATGCGTGGCTGGGCCAGAAGGAACTTCCGGCACCCCCGAGAATCTGATCGGCGGAGAATCTGATCGGCGGAGACGGGACGGTTCAGGGCAGATCGACCTGCGACGCGAGCCAGCGACCGTCGACCAGTTCCATGGTCATCACGACGCGGCTGCGGTCGAGCCGCGGCTCGGGAACGAGTGCATTGGTCACGGACTGGTCGATGAACAACAGCACCTCGACCTTCGTCGGTGTCGCGGACTTGATACCCGACTCCACGACGACACCCTCGGCCTGCGCCTGATTGTCGATCAGCAACTGCCGGAGTTGCTCACTCGACTCCGCGTACATCTTCTCGAACTCGCCGGTTGCCCCGTCGAGGACTGCGGCGAAATCACTCTCGAGGTCGGCACCGACCGAGGTGAGGGTGACGGCGTACTGCCGTGCGACGTCGGAGGCCTCACGGGCTGCGCTCTCGACGGCCTTCGCGTCGCGCAGTTGCACACCGAACACCGCGGCTGTCGCAGTTGCTCCGAGTGCCAGAACCACCAGCACCGCAAACCCGGCCCGGCGGAACGTCCGGGATACCGACGGCCGTCCTCCCCCGGCGGGGTTCGCCGGTGTCGTGCCGTCCGCCTGCGTATCCGGTGATTCGGTGGCGGTGGCATTTTCGGTGACGGTGGCCCTTTCGGTGCCGGCCACGTCTTCTCCGACTGTCGCGCTCTCGGTACTCATGTGCGTTCTCCATTCGGGCTTTCGGTAACCGGCTCAGTTGACGCTTTCCCAGGGCATGGTCGGACCGCCGTATTCGAGCGGAACCGTCCGAGGCCCGATGGGAGTCGGATCTGCGCGCCGAAGCGGATCTGCACCCGGCGGCAATCCGGCCGCACCTTCCTCTCCCACAGGCCGCGGCGCATTGCGCGCGCCCCGAACGAGAGTCGACGGATCAGGATTGTTGCAGTACGTGTACAGAAAAGGCTCGGGGAAACTCGGAATCGTCGGCGACTCACGCGGCAGGTCGTAGTCGCACGAATATCGAGGGTAGATGTTGACGAGAGCCCAGACGCCGTCGTCACGGAACGCCGTCATGAGCGCCTCCAGCGTGGACCCGTCCCGCTCGCTCGGGAAGAAGAACTCTTCGAGCGCGGGCACCCTCACGTACGCCATCTGCGCGACGGTGGTGAGATTGCCCAGCAGCTGCACCATCGTGGGCGAATTCTCGGCGATGATCGCGTCGGCCGCCGCCATCGTGTCGGGAGCCGTCTGCACGAACGACCGGAATCCCTCATCCATCGATTCGATTCCACCGAGCGTGTGCTCCATTTCTGCCGACACGGCCTGCAGGCCGGGCGCGGCGTCGGCAAGCGTCCCGAGCACGACCTTCCCGGTGCGCAGGAGCGTGCCCGTCTGCGGCAGCACTCCGTCGAGTGCCGAAATGAGGAAGGTGCCGCCGTCGACGATGTCGGACAGTTTCCGGGGTCCTTCCGGTCCGACACCGAGTTCGTCCACGATGGTCTGCAACGACGCCGGATCGATTTGCGCGAGCATGCCGTCCATGTCGTGCATGAGCGCCGACAACGGGACAGGTGTGGTGGTGTCGTCCGACGAGATCTCCGCTCCGTCTTCGAGATACGGACCGTCATCGGTAGCGGGCCGGAAGTCGAGATACTGTTCGCCCGCGAGCGACAGTCCCGCCACCCGCACCTCACCACCGATCGGAATCCGGGTCCGGGAATCGATCTCGGCCAGCACGACAACGCCGTCGCCGGTCAGGTCCACGGAGGTCACACTTCCGACGGGTACACCACGGAGGGCCACGTCGCGCCCCGGAAGGATGCCGCCGGAATCGTCGAAATGGACTCGTACGCGGATCGTCCCGCCCGACAGCCCCAGATCGAAGACACCGAACACCAGATAGCCGACACCCAGGATTCCGGTCATCACGAGTGCCGCGAGCGACAACCCCAACCGATGGGCGTTTCCGATGCGGACCCCGGACACCACCCCGCCCGCAACCACGTCCGGTACTCGCCGCACTCCTGGCCGGTGGGTCATCCTCCCGCCTCCAGCCGGCCCTGCAGACGTGTCAGCGTGTACGTCAGCGTTCCCACGAAGGCCTGCCAATCCGTGTCGTCGGGCAACCGGCTTCCCGGATCGCCCGGGTGCCCCGGAATCGGCTCGGATCCGATCACCAACTGCTCGAGGTCCGCGTCGGTGTTCGCCGCCGTGCTGCTCGTGACTTTCATGATCGGTGCCAGCAATCTGTTGACGGCGGAGAGCTCGGCCTCCGGATCGGTCGCCGCCGCATTCAGCTCTGCCGCAATGCGGTTGATGTCTGCGATCATGCTGCGGGTATCGGTGTCCTGCACCGCCGGAAATCGCTGGATCTGCCGGCTGATGCGGTCGACTTGCGAGACCAGATCGAGCACCTGCGACGTCTCGGCGGCCACCACGTCCAGTGCGGGCCGCGCCGCGAGTACGACGTCGTCGATCGTCGACCGGCGCTCCGAGATCGTCGTGATCAGTTGGTCCGTACGGACGAGCGTCTCCTCGATCTCGTCGGTACGTCGTGCGATCAGTCCGAGCAGTCGCGTCGATTCGTTCACGAGATTCGCGAGGTTGTCGCCACGTCCCCCGACCGCCTCCCCCAGACCGTTGACGATCTTCGTGAAATTGCGGAGGGCACCGCCGTTGACGAGAACCGATGCAGTGGAGAGCAATTCCTCGATGGTCGCTGCCGCCGAGGTCGAAGACAGCGGAATGGTGTCGCCTTCCCGGAGTGGCGTGGCGCCGGTGGCCTCGGGCGGCGGCCGCAAGGCCACGAACACATCGCCGAGGGGGGTGGCCGAACGAAGTTCGGCGGTCGTACCTGCCTCGACGGTCACGCCGCTCGCGATGCGCATGGTGACCACCGCTGCGTAATCCTGCACCACCATCGACGCGACTTCACCGATGTCGGCTCCCGACAACTTCACCTTTGCCTTCGTCGGCAGGTTCAACGCGTTCTCGAAAGTCGCGTGCAGCGAATACGACTCGCCGCCCACTCCCGGTTCGGGCAGCGGAAGATCTTCCAATCCGACGGAGCATGCCGTCGTGGCGAGCACCGCCGCCCCCGTACCCACGACCGCCATCCGGCGCCACCACGAGCACATCATCTCGGAAGCCCCGCGATTCCCTCGAGCATCGAGGCGATCCCGAATCCCGGACCGAAGTCCTTCAGGGTGCCTGTGCTGCACCCGAGCTCGCGCATCTCGAGAAGAGTGCATACCTGGGACACGAGTTCTCCGTCGAAAAAGACCTTCTCGAGCTGCGCGTGTACCCGGGCGGCCCCGGTCTCCTGATCGATCGCGTTGTACGCGTTGTCCATCAGCAGCGGCGCAAGATCGAGAAACTCGCCGACCTCGTTGCGGTAATCGGCGAGCGCACGGGTGACGGTCTCCGCATTCGTCATCGTGGAGCGAATGGGTTCACGGTTGTCCTGCAACAGAGAGGTCGCCTGCGCGAGAACCTCGTTGATGTGCGTGCCGGTATCCCCCCACCCGAGATTCGACTCGGCAAGCACCTCGCTCAGCCTTCGGGTCGCCTCTCCGAACTCTCGGATATCCGCGTCGTTCGCGGCGGCGGTGCTGCTCAGGACGGAGAGGTTGTCGACGATCGCGGTCAGTTGGTTTCCGGTTGCGGCACCCTGGTCCGAACTCAGCTTCATCGCTTCGGACAGCCTCCCGAGTGCACTTCTGATTCCGACTCCGTTCCCCGCGGTCATGCCGACGCCGAGGTCGAGCAGACTCGATACCGGACCGTTGCCCTCACCGTCACCCTCGAGTTCCAGCGCCATCGTGTCGGCCATCGCCAGCAGTCTGTCGAACTCGATGGGAGTCCGGGTGCGGTCGAGTTCGATGGTGTCGTTGTCCTGCAGCACTTCCCCGCCCGCGTAGACGGGAGTGAGTTCGACATGCCGGTCTGTCAGCACCGAGGTGGACACGGCGACCGCCTGGACGTCCGCCGGGATGTCGGTATCGCCGTCGATCTCCATCGTGACGGCCACGTGAGTACCCCGGGCCTCGATGGTGGTGACCCGGCCGACCGCAATGCCGAGTACCGCGACCTCATTTCCCTCGTAGAGTCCTGCTGCACTGTCGAAGCGCGCGGTGACGGTGATCGAGTCCGGTTCGGCCGATACGCGGCCGGCAACGACAGCAGCCACGGCGACGACCATCGCGGCGATCACCACTGTGACCAGAACGGTCCTCGATCTCATTCGCACTCCCCGAGGTAAGCGGTCAGGCTGGGGTCGCCGGTGTGACCGGCCAGAGCGCACATCCACGAATCGATCATCGGCCCTGCCGGTGCGGTGAAATCGACCTCGTTGGCCGTCCCCGACGCGTTCGCGAAGTTCCTGATCGGTACCGGAAGGATCTGAAGGATGTTGCGGAACAATGCGTCGTTGTTGCTCAACGTGTGCAGCAGCCCGCTGAGGCTCGATATGAGCGAGTCGATCTCCGTACGGTCGTCGACGACGACCGAGTGAAGGACCTCGACCAGTTCCGCCGTCGAGGTCAGCAACCGCTGGATCAGGTTCTGCCGGGACTCGAGTTCGTGCATCAGATCACGACCGTCCCGCACCAGGGAACCCAGACTGTGTTGCTGCGCGCGCACGATGCTTGTCATCGAGGCGGTGGCTTCCAGGATCGACCCGATCTGATCGCGTCGATCGGCGACGGTGCCCGACAGGCTCTCGATATTCGCCATCACCTGAGGCAACAGCGCGGGAACCCCGTCGAGTTCGGCGGAGAGCGTGTCGAGTGTCGTGCCCAGCCGTTCCGCGTCCACCTGCTCGAACGTCGTGGTTGCGTCGGCCAGGACGGCCTGCAGGTCGTAGGGGACCACGGTGTTCGAGAGTGGAATCCGGTTGTCCGGTAAGGGTGTTGCACCGGCCGGACGAAGTTCCACGTAACGGGATCCGAGCAGTGTGGTGAGCTTGATCGAGGCGATCGTGTCGACGCCCAGATGCACACCCCGATCGATGTCCATCTCGACGAGCACGTGTTCTCCGTCGAGCCGGGTGGCTTCGACCGTCCCGACCTGGATACCTGCGATCGTCACACCGTCACCGGGTGTGATCCGCGCGGCCTGCGCGAACTCGGCTTCGTACCGCACCGAGCCGAACCCGGCACCGGAGACGACCACGGTGGCCGCCAGTGCCACGATGATGCCGAGGACCGTGAGGGTGCCGAGCAGGAGCGGACTTCGGTCCTCGAGCGTGGGCTTCCGCGCTCGCGTGGTTGCCGTCTTCTCCGGCATCATGCGCATCACCCGCACACCGGGGAGTACGTGGCACGGCCCTCGGGCGTGGCCTGCGCGACGAGCGTCGGAATGACGTTGCTCAGAGCGGGTATCAGCGTGACGTTGAAGTTGCACAGGTACGTGCTGAGATAGCTGCCGTCCTGGCTCACCCGGGCGAGGCCCTTGAGCAGCGCCGGCAGGTTCCTCCCGAAATACTCGAACTCCTCCAGGTTGTCCATGTAGTGCTCGGTGAATCCAGGCTCCCTGGCAAGCATGTCGTGCAGATCGGGCTGTATCTCCGCAGTCAGAGTGGCAAGGCGGTCGACGGTCGTGGCGATCGAGTCCATCGACTCGATCGTCTCGGTGCGCCTCGCCGACAGTTCCGCCAAGATCGCCCGCGCGCTGCCGATGACGGAGTCGACGTCCCCGCTCTGCGTCGCCAGATCGTTGATCACTCCGTCGAGATCGACGATGATGTCGCCGAGAATCCTGTCCGGCTCGGCCAGGGACTCTGCCAGACGGGATGTTTCGGCCACGAGCGTGGTCACGGATCCGGCGTCGCCCTGCAACGCAGCGATGATCGCTCCGGTGATCTCGTCCACCTGCTCCGGATCGAGAACGCTGAAGAGGGGTTCGAAACCGTTGAGCAGCACACTGATATCGAAGGACGGCTCGGTTCGCTCGAGGGGTATCTCGGTGTGTGCGGGAAGCGGGGTCGCGGACCCGCCGTCGCCGAGCGACAGACCGAGATACCGCTGGCCGATGATGTTCTGATAGGTGATCGCGGCTTCGGTGTTGTCGTACACGACCTGATCCGACTCGATGCGGAAGGCAACCCGCGCAACCGTGTCGTCGAGTTCGATCGAATCGATGCGGCCCACCCGGACACCGGCCATCCGCACGTCGTCTCCCACCCTGAGCCCGGACACGTCGCTGAAGACCGCGCTGTACGGTGTCGTCGAGCCGTTCACGCCGCGCTGGAGGGTAACGAGCACCGGCCAGGTCAGCGCGATGGACACGATCAGGAACAGGCCCAGGCCTATCAACGGTGTGCGGTAGCTCATCTCGGCGCTCCGTCCGCGTCGGGGATGATGCTCACGACGGCTCCACGCGCCACAGGGCCGAGAAGCAACTCGGCTGCGGCCGACGCATCGCCTCCGAGAATCTTGCCGAGGAGGTCCTTCTCCTGCTCGCCGCCGACCGGACCGACGTTTCCACCGACCGGCACGGTGCTGACGATCGGCGGCTCCCTGTCCAGGGACGAGATCGGCGGCGCTCCCGTGTCCGGTGCGGTGGCGCAGCTCGCACCCGCGAGGTCACCGTAGCGAGGACAGTCGGCTCGTGTGTACATGCGGTGCGGTGTGAACTGGAAGATGAACTTGCCCA
>JADGMW010000081.1_pt1 | contig 90297 bp, 179 predicted proteins | sample 8641801 | NCBI WGS metagenome assembly JADGMW01 (sample SAMN16272018, study PRJNA661076) | feces metagenome | isolation source: fecal sample from diarrhoea affected cattle A | host: Bos taurus | place: South Africa: Lokaleng Village, Mahikeng | collected 2019-09
CCGAGAGGTATCGCAGGGCTTGGAATAAGAGAATGGACTTGTTGTGAGTGCGGTGTCACCCACGACCGCGACGTTAACGCCGCCAAGAACATTCTCGCGCTCGGGCATGAGCGTCCAATCGTGGGAATCCTCGCCCTTTAGGGCGGGGAGGATGTCAACTTTCGACAGCTCAGCCAGAGCCAGGGCAACAGGACTGCTCCTGTTTTGCTCGCCTTTTTGCATCAGCTCCTCCAGCGTCATGGCTTTCAGTTTTGCCAGGGCCTCCCGGCTGGCCTTTCGAATCTTTTCTGTTTTCATGTCCAGCCTCATCTGCCTTGTATTCTTGAGATTTGCTGGTATTCTAAAACAATACCCTATCAATTTATGAGATCACCATGTATTCCCTGTTAACTGTTGCCAATGCGATTCGTCAAGCTCATGGTGATAAACCACTGTCAGAGCTTCGCCTGGAATACCTGATTTTTCTGGCGGACTGGCACAGCTCGTTAAGCGGGACTCGCCTCACGGACGCCCAGTGGGAGATTGCGCCGATCATGATTCGGCCCAAAATCGCGTTGCACCAACGCCATACACTGAAAAATATCAGCCCAGTCCCTGTTGTGTTGGACGAAGCCAAGCAGAAGGTCATTGACCATTTGGTCACACTGACACGAGATATGGATTTCGACGACCTGGTGGAGGTCATGCTGAACAGCTATCCCCTTACACGGCCAACCCTGTATGCACAGATTGGCCTACAGAAATTGGCGAGTGACTACCACAGTGAAAATGCCAATAACTCCAGTAGATACGATAATATTGACAGTGCAGCAGTCGATCCATGATGACTTTTCCTCTATAATGACATTTAGACGTCCGTTTTAACTTGAAATTGAAGTAGGCGAAATGACCCCGACTCAAAAACGCAACAAGCGCAAATTCGCTGCTACGCTGAAGAACCTGAGCACCCTGAGCGAGATGTTTCCTAAAGCATTTCCGCAAAAAGGTCAGCCACTTATCCCGCTAAAAGTAGGCACTGCAGATGATCTGAAGGCAGAAGCTCAGCGTCTTGAGTGGGATCTGAGTGAAACCGCCATTCAGCGGGTGCTTAGCTTTTGGTGTTCGCGCCCTATTTATCTAAAGGCGCTGGAAAGAAACAGCCATCGCATCGATCTGCAAGGCAATCCCGCCGAGCTGATCAGCCAGGAAGAAAAACAACTGGCGAAAAAGCGACGTCGCCTGATTGAAAAAGAACGAGCTCAGCAAGCAGCGGCTGCAGCGCCCACCCCTGAAGCATAGTGGTCATTTGACATGGATCCTTTTACCAAACGAATCAAAGCGCCTGATGGCCTCAATGCCACCTTCACGCTGGTGCGTCAGGACAAAACCCTTCATCAGCATGCTCAGGTGTACCTGGTCATTGAAGCCGATGATGGCTCCATCTATAGAATGGAGTTTGATTCCGAACGATACACGCCTTCGTTTGGTAATAAGCTGATCAGCGCGTTTCGCTTCAACCCTGAATGGCGTGAGCACTTCAGGGTGTTTAACGCGCCCCATGATAAGGTGCCACTGCGTTATGCCGATGGCACCGAAGGATTCGCGGACAAGGGCTTGGCGCCTTATGTTCAAGCACTCAATGATCAAGGCTACAGAACGCTCTCCAGCTGTGAGGGGGATCCTTACCCGAACGGTCGACCACCGTTTATTGGGTTTTTTGAAAACATTCCGAAACCTCTTGAGGCTGTGCTGAATGCGTTGGGGTGGGTCAATTTCGACCGCAGCGTGGGCCCTATCCCCTGTCATGGCCATAACCACAGTTTTCGAGCGATGTTCCTACTGATGCTGGATGACTGGATGGCCGGTGAGCTCGACACGACAGCTGAGCGCTACCGAATACAGCGCCAGGCCCTGCCCAAGCTTCCAGAGCTTCCCCCTGTCAATGAAAAGGCATTGAACGACCATCAGGCTTCGGTCACCAAGCTTGTGAAAAAGATCAACACCAAGGGCGAGAAAGCCACCTTCAGTGACATGGTCAACCTTCGCTCCGGAAGAGACCGTTATAGCAACTGGAAGCTTGAACAACTTCAACAAGCGCTGAGAAACGACCCCAGCCTTGAGCAGCTCGAATCCAGAATCTTCGGCAAAGCTGCGCTTCAACGGGCCCTTCGCTGGCGTATGCGCGGTCTTGATCTGCTCATGATTCTCAAGAAGCATGAGGTTGACCAGGTGCTCGAGGCCAGCAAGCTTGCCAAGAAGCAAGCCTTGAGCAATGCCGATCAGTTGTGAGCTGGGACGAAAGGATACAGGGCTGCGCCTCGCCAGTTTTTGTAATGCTCCGGATCGAACGGAATGTTCATGGTGACGGCGTATTCCCAGTGAGTCCTGAAGGCTTCAGCCGTTAGCGCAGCCTCCAGCTCATTTTCCCAGGTGAAGTTGCCCACCTTGCCGACCTGAAATTGCTTGATGCGTTGACGCGCCTGATCATCTGTCCAGTTCACACCGAACACCAGGTACTGCTGGTCGCCATCGCGACGATAGTCTTTCCTGATGTAGCGGGTGATTCCGACTCGGCCATAGGTTCGCTTGCCTGCCATTGCAGTTCGTCGAAAGCTGCCTTTACCGTTTTCAGGCGGAGGGAGCTTGGCCAACATCATGTCTCGCCATTTAACCGCTTCCTGCAAGGCGTGCTTCTTCGTTTCATATCGAGACCAGGCGAAAGACGCCGAGTATTCAGCGTCTCCCCTGACGATCCTGACCTGATAGGATTTGAAGTTGGGGATGGTGATGTTGTCTGGCAACGAACGCGTTGTGGACGTCATGTCGTGTACTTCCGAGTTTTCTTAAGCGTTTTTGATCTCAGTCGCCTGAGATTGGTTTTTGGCATCCGCATCAGGCTCCTCACTTTGCATGAACGCCTGCAACTTGGCCAGAGTGCTGCTCTCCTGAATGACCTCGCTACATTCCTTAAGCAGCAGCTTTGCAGCCTCCAGTTTGATCTTCAGCCTGTCCCGCTCGAACATTAACTCATCGATGGTGATGCGGCGGCTCCAGCGGGGATCGCCTTCGACAGGAACAAGCGGGATGGTCTGGTCAATCATGCTTTGAAGCTGAGTCAGAAGATGCTTGTTCGACGATTTCAGCCGCCTGTTTTCGGCTTTTATTTTCCGGGCTTTGCGCTTAATTTTGATGTTCTCCAGCCACAACCTTTTCCTTTTCCAGCATGTTCGCATGATGATCTTGCATCAGCGAAAGAATCTGGCCGCGAGCGTCTGCGTCTTCACACACGGAAAACAGCCATAATGAGGCGCCAGCAATGGTGCCTTCAAAATCGCAAATCATGTTTTCTTTCCAGCATTTAACCTTTGCATGGTTGGTCTTTTTGCTACGAGCCATAAAACCTGTCCTTAAAATTTAAAGGTTACGCAGTGAATTGCCAAATCGCTCCAGAAGCTCCTCCTCAAGCTGCAGAGCCAGGGCGTCGAAACCCTCAACCTGTGCGCAACGGACAGCCTTGGTGTCTTGGTCTATACCACTCATAACACCCCGCTGAGCCCACCAGTGCTGCGCATAGTCGAAAACGTCTTTCGACACTTCGGTGTCAATCCAAAATGTACAATCGGGAAGCGTCCATTTCAGCTGACCCGATTCGATCAGCCTGACCAGGCGTTTGCGCAAGTATCCGTCACTCAGCGGGACATCGATACCTTTCCGGTGAGTAATGTGCAAGGTTTGGCCATACATCCTTGAACTTTCAGTTTTCAGGCTTTTGCGGTCACCAAAATAGTTGTCCACGCAGCCTTTGGCTGTTTGTCGCACCATCGCGTGCCAGACAGCTTGTAGTAATTTCCGATCCGTTACCTTCATGCTTTTTTCCTTGTGGCGAGAAATTAAACCGTTGGAGAGTTATCCGCTTCCATCAGCCTGGTTTTTTTGACATCAATTGCCTGGAACTCTGACACGTTTCGATAGCTTTTACCGGCCACCGCCATATCTATCAACCAAAGCCTGCCATCTTTTGCTCTCAAAAAATCGATGCTCCAATCCTCGCGCTTCAAGTGACTTGAAACGCGAGAGGCGACATCAGACATGTAGGCAATATCGGCTTGGCTGGGGCTTTTGATCGTTTTGAGCTTTTCCTGCCAATCCTCGCAGCTTGGATTCTGGATCGAATCTTCTGGCCAGTAAGGCTGAAAGCCTTCAATTTCACCGCCCTTGGTGAACACGCGGTACTCTTCCGTTACCGGCATGCCTTCGAATGCATGAAATACCGGATCGGTTTCGATCATTTCGCGGATCACCAGCGATGGGCTGAGCATCTGATCTGTGCAGCACGCTTGGAAATTAATCAGCTCGTACAGATGACTCAAGACTTCCTTGGGATCGCCGCCCTTCAAGCAGCACGAAGAAGACCAGTAGTGCTTGGCCGAGGTAAACGAGGTTTTGATGAACAAGGGATACCCGTACTGCTCCCCCATCTGCTGCACCTGCTCAACCAGGCCATCAAAGAAGAGTTTGGACTCTTCCGACAGCGGCTTGCCGTCGAGCAATTCGATTTGGATGTTTGGCAACAAATCCACGGCCAGAGTGGCCGGTGTCAAAACATTACACGCCTGAACTGCGCCGAACCAACTGTTGAAGGCGTTTGGAGACTCAGCTGCTTGCGCCAAGATTTCTGAGGGATCGCGCGGTTTGAAAGTTGGGACAGGGATGAACATTGAAGGACGTTCTCTTCTGGGGGAATGATTGCATTTATTCAGGTATGCCTTTAGTATACCTCTGTAAGCGTGCTATTACCAATTAATTTTAAGGACTACTCGTTGACCAGCAAGACCCCAAAAGAGATCGACCACAGCGTAAAGCATGCGCAGGTCGATGATGAAGAAGGCCTGTGCAGCATGTGCAGCTTCTCTGACGTCGAGCGAATGCTAACCGCAGAGAACTGGGAGCTGATTCAGGAAAATCTCAAAGCCGGCAATATTCCATTGCCATCTTCAGCTGAAACCCATCCATAGCTGCTGCTTTCTGCTTATCAGTAGATCGCTCTACTTTTTACTTAAAGCGGGACACACTCGCATTTTGATCACTCTAGGATAGAAGTATGAAATCCTCCCGCACCATCTCAGTATTATTGGCGCTTAATATCATCGTAATGGGAGCAGCCCTGGCCGCTTTTTTCATGACTCAGCGTCCATTCACGGGCGATGTGCACGCCGCCGAGGATTCAGACCCTCAGAAGCGTGTGGAACTGGCAGACCCGTCTGTTTATCAGTTCCTACCGGTTGAAAAAATCATCATTGGCGTGCGAGGCACAAATCGTGAGCACTATGCAGTGATCGACCTTGCACTGCAGGTAAGCGCCAAGATCGACATCAAAACAGTAGCGCCATCTGAGCCGCTGGTTCGCAATGCGGTGGTCGCCCACCTGTCAGGCATGAGCTATCAGGCGCTGCGCACAACGACAGTCAAAGAGATGCAGGCGTCTATTGAAAACGCAATTTTTACTGAATTTGCCGCTCGCAACCTTAAGGCGCATTTCGATCATGTACTGGTCAACAAGATTTTGATGCAGTAATCATAAGGATCTGCTCCTTCGTTACGCGAGGGAGCGAATCCAATGACATGTTGTACGACACTGATTGAAGGAATTGAACGAAGCTTTATCTTTTATCTCTACAATTCCCCACACCCCTCCAGACAGCATTTGACTTGTTTTACGCTTTTTAAGTGATTAACATCATGTTTCCCTAAAGGGGCTTGCAAGACTTAGGTGCTAGTTATTCCTATCCTGAGCCGGCCAGGCATCGGGTGATGACAAGCTCGCCTGTTCCGTTCAAAGCTGCATTTATGCGGCTTTTTGTCTTTTAAGAGCCGAAAAGCATTTTTTTAAAAAGCAAAATTCAACTTAAAACAACTAGAGCATGGGTGAATTTGAAAATGAAAGTAGTAAATTGGATTGCGGCCATCCTGGTCATCGGCACCTTAGTTTATGGAAGTGTTTGTTTATATGAAGCAGATAAAAAACGAGCTGCTGCTCTTAAAGGCATCCAGTCTTTTGAAACAGAGATGTTTAAACTTAAGCACGTCAGCGATGTAAATGCTTATTTTGTCAACGAAATAAACCTGTGCAGAGAAGCGGTATCTCTGGACGTAAAGGAGTGCCTTCCGCATATTATGTCGTCAGCGCTCAGAAAGGGCTTTGAAGAGAGCAAGATCGAGGACGTTGTCCGCTCTATCAATGAATTGAATAATCAATACCTGGAGCCTCACAGGCGTAAGAGATCGCAGCAGGGACACATTTTCCCTTGATAATCGGTTGATCAGACATGAAGCTACTCGTATGTTTTAAATGTAATGATGTGATATCCCTGAGTACTGAAGGAAGGCGTCATTGCCGGTGCAAAGCTTCTTCAGGAGGGTATGACGCAGACTTCCTGAATGCCTACTACAGCGGCCCTTCCTTGCTGCTGGGGTTTGCCAATGGCAGCTTCACCCAGGCGCTCAGGGATCAGCTCATAAAGGGCGATGATGGACTTGAGTCGATGGGCGGATTTGGCGTTTACGCCGATCAGCTAAAGGGGCGTGATTTCACCGCATTTGTCATTCCTGAGGGTGCCTCCTCCATCAGAAGAGAGGATGAAAGGCTTTCATTTGAGGAGATTATCGAGTTAGTCAAAAAGTCATGAAACGTCCGCAAAACAACAATCCCGACAAACGATGGTCGGGATTTTTTTTCGCTCATTAATTTCTTTTTCGGATATTTTCAGCTTCTTTGTGAACATCTCCCACCGTCTTTCCGTCTAGAAAGCTCAGGAGATGATCTCGAGCCTGTTCAAAATCACCGCTTTTTTTCTTTTTGGGCATAATGCTCGCGGCGATAACCTGGAGGTCTTCCGAGAATCGACGCGCTTCTTCATCCTCGAGGCTTTCCGTAATCCTCATCACCGACATTTCCAGTGTCAGGCTGTTTCTACCATCAATTTTCGGCCCACCACACGCCGCGAGCAAGCAGATGATCGCGAATAGAAGCGGGGTGCGGATAAGGTTTTTCATGCTCTGCTGCTCACCTTTAAGGCTAAATTGCGTGAATTCAGGGCTGGCTTGACTATTAGAAAAGTATAGCTAACCTATACTAAATCAAACAAAGCCAAGGATTGGTGGGGTGGGTAAATAATGAATCAGTTTACGCGGTTTGAAGATCAGATTGAATCAGCTCAAGAAGTGGAGTCGCCCCTTAAGCTGAGTGAGCTGTCGATGTCAGCATGGACTGTCCTGGGCATCATCTTTTCCATTGCATTCGCCTATATTCTTCTCGCACTTATTGGGCTGGTTGATTTTTTCCTGGCGGAAAAGTTTCTGACCCCTGTTCAGCGCGGCGCCTCATTGACATCGCTCGGGTTTGTCTTTGTTTTCGTACTCATGTTCCTGTTGGACAAAAACCAGGCAAACAAAAAATCTCCAGCCAGGGGAATGATCGCTTCCCCTCCCATCCCTTGCACAGCCCTCGGATCCAGCGAAAAAGCATAACCCGGCCCGATGGAGGGAGCTGCGCAGGTCGCGGCTCAATCCCTCAGGCACTGCCTTCGCATCGCCTTCCATTCCCGTTACCGCATACAGGATAATGCTCTTAAACCTGGAGATTATCCGTGACCTATATTTCTGAAAAGGCCCGCCAAATCCTTTGTCAATCCATTGCTCAGCACGAGGGAGAGCCCTTGATTCTGTATCGCGGTGAGCATGGTGAACGAGCGGAAGGGCAGAAAGGTTTTCGCACGAACCTGGGATCGATTTCCTTTGGATCCAAACGCGCTGCAACGATCTACGCGACAAATCCGAATGATGGCAGCCTTGCAGGTCGGGACGTTATAAATCCCATCGTACACGCTGTGTGCCTCGATATTCGCAACCCACTGGTCTGCAGCCTCGACCCCTTTGTGGAAATGGACGATCTAATCGCCACCTTCGGCCTCGAAGAGGCGGCTAAATATGCCATTCGGTATTCAGAGTATGTCCACAGCACCAGCATCTGGAGTGAGATTGAAGACGTCTTTGGCTACCAGTCGGTTGAGCAGCTGTACGCCTCCTCGCCTCACCTTCTCACCCGCTTGTACTGCAATGTCTACCCGCTGCTAGACGATCCGGAATTTGTTGAGCTTGCCAGACAGGCAGGGTTCGATGGCGCGATGTACGGTGGCAGTGGCGAAACCGCTCTGGAGGCTGAATTTCGCGTCTTCTCGGCAGACCAAGTGATCAATCCGAAAACAGGCACTGTCTACATCCCTGTCTTCAGCAAAGACAAGACACTGCGTCATGAGGAAGGTCTAGGATGCAGCTGATCAGCTGACAATTTTCAGCATTTTTGTCGATTGCGCCAGGTCGTAAATTTGGCGTTCTTCATCGCCCGTCAATTTCAGATAAACCTTCACCAGCAGCTTCTCCTTCCCCGCTGGAAAAAGCGTGATCATTCCCCTGTCCTCCCAGCTTCTCAGGAAGTCGGCGTCATTTTTTGGCATCAGATTCAGGCGACTGTTAACCTCCCTGGAGGTTTTAAGGTAGACATGGGCCACGTAAAAAAACGTGGCCAGTACGAACCCGCAAAATGCCAGGATGCAAATAACAATGAAGGACGTCATTAAAAAAGACCTAGCTGCTGTTCTTCGTGTTTAACCTTCGGCTCTTTTTTTGTCAGCGCAGTCAAATGCTGAACATCAGCCTCGGGATTGTATGTTTGGCGAATCTTCTCGAAATGGGCAAGCACCCATTTGTTGCTTGGAGGCTCAGAGATCTTCAAGGTTGTTCCATAAAACTTAGCATAATAATGCTCAATCGGCAGCGTAGATTCAATCAGCGCCTTAAAAATATCAGGGTGACGCTCCAGCTTAGCGTCCAGCGCCTCGCAAATGAGCTTCTGAAACCTTTCTGGGTGCAGCTGCTTTACCAGGGGCAATGACTGACCAAGCTGCTTGGCCTTGTACCCATACAGGTGGCGCAGTTTCTCATCTTGCCTGCCCAGCCAGTACCAGTAGCCTTCCACTGAAGCAAACAATCCATGCTCCTTGTGGTTAAAGGGCCGGTGAGCAAAATTCGAGAGCTCTCTACCCAGCCAGGTCTTGCCGTTGCTGTAGATATTGATGTGCGTAACACCATCCTCGTCTGGTATCAGATTTTTTTTACTCATCTCTGCCTCCTTGAGCATCTATAGACATATTAGCAAACTACAACTCATGAATAACAGATGAATTGTTGACTGTATTTGCTATCAAACTATTAAATAAAACAATGAACCACTAATTACTTTTATGTTCAATTAAATGTATAATTGAATCAGAATCGAAAAGAGGCATCGTTATGCTATTTAAAAAAGCTGTTCTACCTGTGGTTATCATGGCTGCCCTTGCAGGATGTGGTGATGCCGCGTTGGATGGTACTAGCGAGGATGCTCTCAACCAGTCTATTTCCTCATTGATTGAAAAGCTCCCACACGAACACCAGGGTAGATTCAATACTGATATTGAGCTGGTGTTAACTTACTACAAGAAAAATGATCCAGAACGCCTGCTGACTAACCTCAATGGGAAAAATGCCCTTGATATTATGTCCGAGGCTGAAAACCTCCGTGCTCAGATTCAATTCGAGCAGGATGCGATTGTGGTAGAAGAACAGCGGATCGCTTATTTCGAAAGCCTGAAAAGTCGCAAAGCCTATCTGACCAAGGCCCTGTTCGAAACAGAGCTTCGCCGTGAGAGGCACGAGCAAAAAAACAAGTTTACGACTGACTCGGCGATCATTTACCACGAAAAAGACGGTGACGAGAAAATAGCAAACCGCTTGGAGCTGCAGTTCACCAACCATACCGGGCATACCATCCATGGCGTGTTACTGACCGGCGAATTGAGCGCTGCAGATGAGATTGTGCTGGTGGCCCCCTTGGATATTCACATTCCGGAAGGAATCGAGCCCGGTCAGACCAAGAAGTTTTTCATCAAACCCTCCCTGGTCAGTGAATGGCGCACCGTAGACGTTCCTGAAGGGGCCAGCCTATTCATGGATATCGATGAAATCACCGATGTGGGATCGAATATCCTGTTCCAGGACAGCTCGTTTACGGAAAAGGATCACACCCACCTCATGGAGCTAAAGGCTTCTCTCAAAGTCCTTAATGAAGAAATAGCGATGATGATGGGACATGAGCCGGTACATGCGGAGGTTACCCTTGAGAAATCAGTACCTCCTGGCACTGTCCAGGCAGTTGAGCCTGAAATCGCTATCGAGATCCCGGCTGATGAACTACCGGAAGTTGCTGAAGATGGAACTCAACAGGGTGTTGTTGAGATAGCTCCCATCCATATCAAGGCCGCTGCCCTAGAAGAAGAACCTTCCCTAGAAATCGAAGTGGATGAAGAGAAGCCCGCTGAGGTTGAACAGGCAAACGCGCCGAATGAAATATCCGAACCTTCTGCTCCACTGCCTGAGGGTACGGCTCCCCCTGCTTCCGTAGCGGGTGTTGATCCTGCACCGGTCGCGCAAGAAGATTCAAAGCCCATCCCTGCTCCAGAAACTGTCAGCAACCTTGAAGCTGAACCCGTTCTGGAAACCAGTGTTCAGCCGACAGCGCCAGCCGATCAGCAACAGGACAGTGAGGCCAATGCGCCCGCTGAAGCCCATAAGGAAATGACGATATTCACCCTTGACCTGGAACCTGAAGCAAAGCCCGTTCTGGTTAAAATCTAGCCAGCATTTTATTTGCGACCAAATGGCGCCGAATGGCGCTTTTTTGTTGAAAATTGTCAAGCGATACCCTTGCAATTCATGCGTAATTAGCGAAAATGACAAGCTTCCCCCGCCTACACCCCAGGATTTTTTGCAGATGAAAATTGGTACGCTTGTGTTGACGTTTGTGGTTGCCCTGGCCGCTAATGCACTGGTAATCGACAACGTTTTTGGGTTTCAGATCCTCAAGCCGAACCTCTCTTCATCCAGCTACCACATCCGGTAAGAGGCATGCGTTTAGCAGGAGAAGCCGACGATGGATAATTTAACAGAAGACCTCCAAAGTTCGAACCAAGAAGTCGTCGTGGCTCGATTAATTTCACGTCTTGATCAGGTCACTCGTGACCGCGACGAGCTTTTAAAGGCACAAATCGACTACGCGAATCTGTATACCGAGGCTTTGTCACAGAACGCACTCCTGCTAGCCGAAGTGGAGTCGCTTCGCAAGCTCGAGAACCTTAATCCCCTTAAAAATGCTCCGACTATGGGGCCAGAACTTCGCTGCTTGGCCTGCGGAAACTACCATCACGGGCGTGTTGGCCTGCCTTGTCCCAACATCACCTTGATGACGTAGCATGCACTAGACGAATCGGCCAATAATCAGTATAATTTAAGCATACCTAAATAATGCCGAGATGGTTTTCCATGAGTAAAGCAATTCCGTACAGCCTGACCCCCGAGCAGATTGCCTCGATCACGGACGTTGAGTGCGCGTTTTCGACTGAGCGCCTGCTTCCCTCACCGGAGCAGATTCCCAAGGAATTCTACAGTGGAAATGACTACACCCGTCTTGTCGAGGCCATTTTCTACGGTCTCTCGATGCCTGATAGCAGGATTGAGCTGAAGGAAGGTGTAGAGCCCGATGCATTTAATCGCTGCATTCGCGCACACCTGTCTTCGTGGGGCCCCAGGCATGAGGACAAGATTGCCGGTGTTGGCTACATGGTCTCTATGGCAGCGACGCTGCATCCAACTAATTAAAGGAATTACCGATGGGCGATTCATTTTCGGAAATGAGCGATCTCGACCTGATTGGTTACTGCGAAATTCATTGCGAGACGCCGAGAGCGCTTTTCAGCGGTAAGCATATTAACCGGATGCTCGCGCTTGCTGGCCATCCTGAGAAGTTTGTTCAAAGTGTGCCTGATGCTGACTGGATCAGCGTCCAGGAGCCAATGCAGGAGCTGTGCACGCTGGCTCGAGCGCGCCTGAAAACACAGGCCCTGGTGGAATAAGGAATTTTGATATGGCGCGAATTGCCAAGATTAAACAAGTCGACGAAATATCCGAGTACCGTGATCACGGGGATTGGCACCCAGCCTCTGGAAAGCCTGTTGTCTTTGATCTCGACGCCAATCATCCAATGGAAACACTTCATCGCTGCGGGTCGATCACTCAGGGATGGACGTACCATCACTGGAATTGGGACTGGGGATTTCCCGAGGACGCAGACATCATTGCCTGGCGCTTCTACGACAAGGACAAGCGCGAGGCCCGGTTAAAGGCAGAAAGGCTGCAGAAAGCAGGCGTCCCTCTTCCTTCTCTACCAGCGCCTTTTCCAGCCTCGTCGTCTCCATTGCCGGGATGGGATACGGGTTACGAGGCCGGGTGGAATGAAGCGATCCAGGAGGCCTCCAATCTTTCCGCTCATCCTGATCTGATGCCCAGGATCATTGAGCTGATCAGCTACGCCCGCTCGGTCAATCGCAGCAGGTTTCATACGATGAAGAAAGATGTCGATGATGATAAACCTGTGTTCTGGCAACGGAAAGAATGGATCGAAGGCTTGCTTCAGATCTGCGATGAGGCTGAAGCCATTATTGAGGGTGCTGTGCTGGCCGAGGTGTCAAATGATGGATAATGTAGAACCTTCAGGTGATTACGAAACGCTTCGCAGGCAGTTTCTATCCTTGCGAGGACTTGCCAATGCAAAAAGTGAGCAGCTTAAGCACATTCGCAACCTATGCGAACAGTTGCAGAGCCAGCAACAGGAATGCAATGCCGATAGCGTTAATGCTGAGCGTGATACGAACGCGACCCTGACTCATGCGCTTGAGGCTGCTGAGGCTGAGCGTGAGCATCTTCGCGCCGAAAACGAGCGCCTGCGTGAGCTTCTGGCAGAAAAGCTGATCGACTCGACCATGCTGACCGGTATCGACATTGATCGGAATGCTTTGTCCCTGAGCGCTAACGGCGGGATTTGCAAGATCATGGCCGACTCTTTCGCGCAGATTCTGCATGAAGGCAAGGTCATCAATTACGTTGAGGCCTTCTTCTCGAGCAGCAAGCATCCCGAAATGGGACAGATTGTTGTCACCATTAAAAAAGAAACCGGCAAAACGCCTCATCAGCTTCGCCTGGAGGCGGAGAAAGAGCGCGACGTGCTTCGCGACGAGGTCGATTTCCTGCGTAAAAAAATCGGCCAATAAAGACAAAGCATTCTGCGCACAGCTAATCTTTGCTTAATGGTCTACTTCAGGTATACTGTTTTCCACAAACGATCTGAAGTCGACCCATCCAATGTCCAAGTTTCCAAAACGCTACTGCCTTCCAGACGGAAGCATTTACCTGGTCAGCCTGGAGAATGTCCGGGATGATTGGGCCTTGTCCATGATGCGGCTCAACAGCTTGTCTGAAGACGAGCAGCGGTCTCGAATTGCGGCCTTCGATGAGGAGCATGCCGAATCCTGGATGGCCGATCAGTGGTATGGCGCGGATATCGTCAACCGGGGAACGGATACCGGCGAAGTCGACGAAAATGTCAGAGAGGCCGCACTCCTAGCGCTCAAGAGGAGCCAGGACGAGTCGTTTGCATCCAGCCTGGAAATCACAAATTGACAGCAAAAATAGTCGAACCAAAAGCAGAAGTGTTGGCAGAGACGCTTGAGTTTATCTGCAAGTTGTCTCCCGAGTACTGGAAAGATCACGGAAAGGAAGCGGTGGAACTTGTGGTCGAGCTGGCCAATCAGGCGCTTGCTAATTATCGTTCTGACGTGAATGCTGAAGCCGCCAAGGCGAATACCGACTTGCCAGTCCAAGGATCCTGGTCAACGATTCAATCGGCAAAATCGATGTCGTTTGATTTTTTGCGATCAACCAACCTTAAACAGTCTGAAATCAAGGATGTTTTTTACCATGACTGACACCATCAAGGTTCCTCGCCAGCTTCTCGAAAAGTATCTTAACGGGAATATTGACACCGACTGGGTTGAGGCTGGGTACAGACTTCGGCTCATCATCGCCGACGCTCCAGCAGCCAAGCAGGCTCATAACCGCCTTCCTGCTCAACAAGGTTAAGTCATGAACAATTTCCCAATCCGCAATTTCACAATCCGCAATTTCCCGATCCGCCTTCCTTCCCTCCCGGAGAAGCAAGAATTGAACGTCAAGACCCACGGCCCACTGACACTGTATCGGCATGCAGATGGAGGGGAGCAAGTTCACATTGGGAAGCCCGATGCCGAGCGTGACGCCATGGCCGCCACGTGGGGCTGGAGCGTGATTCGCACCGAAGTCGTCTCCAAGCTGGATTACGATGCCCTACGGGAAAAGCTGATGGAATATCAGCATATTGCCAAAGCAGACCCAGCAAATCGCTCTGACTGGCCAAGCTGGCAAGTGGGTGACACTGTCCAGTACCTGTCAGCCGGCGATTTTGTTCATGATCGTATGACCGTTGGCAGTCATTATCTTATTCACGAAGCCCCTGATGATCATGAAACCATGATCGTCCTGGATGATGACGGTGATGAGCTTGCTGTTCTGGTGGGTGAGTTTGAGTGGGTCAAACCCGTGGACAAACCCAATCCTACCCCTCAAGCCCCTACGCCTGATCGATCCGGACAGTTCATCGATTGTTGGAACTGCCAGTCAACCTGCTCATTACGCAACCTTGCTGAGGCGGATGGGCAATGCCCGCACTGTGATGCTGAAATCGATATGGCCACTTCTCTGTCCACGGTTCTCCAGCAACGGGATCGACTGGCTGAATGCGTGAAAGAGCTTGAGCAGCAGGCTGAAGAGCTGAAACGGTGCCTGATGGCCCAATCTTCACTGTCAGATGACGATGCGCCTTCTCTGCCCAACGAGACTCTGGAATTGCTGCGTAATGCCAATACTGAGGCAGAGTTGGTCAGTGACGAAGAGCTCGACCAGGCTTGGGGATATGCTAATTTCGGAGGCAGAACCAAGCGTGAAGTCATTCGGCTTGGCACGTTGAAGTGCCTGGCAGGATGGTATCAGGGACACACCTCGAAAACGATCTGCACAGAGCTGGGACTGATTGATCAGGACTACAACGTCACGCCGAAGGGACGAGCTTACCTGTGGGTAGCTTTCAGCAAAGGCTGCGATTTCTGATCTGTCAGTCAAAGGAGAGAGACCGATGGGTGTTATTCAGATTCATTTCAGCACCGCAAGCGCTAGAAAAAAACCTCAGGCGGGCGATCTTCGCTGGCTGAAAGGCAAGAAGATCTGGCAAATACGCCAGCAGGTCAGACATGGCAATGCCTGGGTGGTCAGCAATGGCAGGCCTGTCTGGGAATGGGTGCAGCGTGGCAGTGAGAGCGACCGTGCCTGGCAGTCTACGGCGCAAGGTTCTGACGAGAACGACATGGCCATCAGAGCCTACTTTGAAGCCGGCTGTCTGTGCATCATTGCAGGCACTCTCCCTATCCTGCCCAAAGAAAGAAATGCGAAAGCATTCCAGCGCTACATGGCTGGATGCACCTGCAGTCGACATCCGGAATTCGAGAGAGAGACGGATCGTGCGTGAGGTAGAGCGTCTCGAAATCTGGCGTGCTGATCTGGAATGGAGCGACACTGAAAAAGTCGTAAAAGCTTCTGATTACGACGATTTGGTAAGCGAGAACCATCGTCTGCGCAAGATGCTGGCTGAGCATCAGATCGATTTTGCCGGCGACAAAAAAGCGAAACCCTGCTTGATTCTCGCCGGCACAAAATTTCCCTTATCCCAGAGAGATAAAACAAAATGAGCCTGGAACTGCTTTCTCCTGATCCTCACTATCCCAACGCCTATCACGTTCGGAGAAACAGCTGCAGGTGCCATCCAGAAACTTGTGGCTGCAACGATTGGGCTGTTCACTCCCCCAAGGGCGAGAAGGTGGACACTTTCTTTCACAAAGAGGATGCTGAAAAGCGGGCTGAATTTTACCAGTCCGTTGGCCGGCATGAAGCGTAAAACAGGCAACATCCAAAGCCGCCTTCAAGGCGGCTTTATTTTTCGTGGATCAAATTTCCAAATCCTGCTCAGCAGGAACCGGGAGCTTGAAAATTTCGGTAATGTCGCGGATATACACCTCGACACCTGTCAGATGGGAGCCGTTTTTGGTTTCTCGGCTGACGAAACTCGAAATAAAGGCAGAATCAAAGCGCCTTGCGAAGAGATCTCGCAGAGCCTGCCGGGATGCCTCACAGTCCTGAATGCCTTTGTCGCCGGAATCCTCTAGCAATCTGAAGCCTTGCGCTTGCAACTGTTTAAGCCACAACGCAAAGCGCTCCTTCCTCGGCAAATGTTCCGTGTTCTCGATATGAGGCCGGATGCTGATGAACTGGCAGGAAAACACCGCCTTCAGGTTGTACTCACCGAATGACAGGTCGCTGATAAGACCAAAGCCTTCCAGATCCCACCAGCCATTGATCTGCTGGCATAGCGTCTTCAGTGCCGGCTGAATGGCCTGTGGATTGAAGTTCTGTCCAATCAGCCTCTCCAGCTCATGAATCCGCATGTTCGCCTTGCGAAGCTTGCCGTGTCGCTCTTCGAGCTTCGTTTCAGCGTCGGTATTGACGCCCAGCAGATTACCCAGGTTGGAGATCTCGAATTCGGTGATATTCATCACGCTGTCCGCCACGAAGCGAGAAACGCCTCCATTTTTAAAATGGAAAGGGATCATCGCCAGGTTTTGCTGGATTTTTTTGACAGCAATCATGATTTCTTCTTGCTGGTCAGGCGTAAACGGTAGCGGCTCTTCGTCAGCAGCTGATGGGCTGTCCATGGTTAACATAGGTGTTGGCCTTGATCGGTTTTGTGAGGAAGTCTGATCAAATCTTCTTGCCGTAGGCTCTCAGCGCTTTTTCCAATCCCTCGCTGCGGCCAAACTTGCGCATGTTGGCACGCAGATCGCTGACACTCATCCACAGATAGCCTTGAGGCTCTCCGTCTTCAACAATGCTGATCTTGGCGGCTTCTTTGCCACGCATGTCCCGCACATGATTGAATTCGATCAGTTCGAATGTTGTGACAGGAACGTGCTCGTTTTGACTCATGATTAAGTGACCTTTATCGACAATATCGATGAATGTCGGTATACTACACGAATACCAATTATAAGCAAAAGGATTTCAATTATGAGCGAAACGAAGAGCCCAATAGACACACAAGCTTTCGATTATTGTGCGAGCAGCCCGGACGGTCAGCACTGTAACAAATGGTACGTCTACCAAAACTGCACCCATTGCGGAGTCGGTGAGGCAGACGACCAGGTGCTTTCGACTGCGGACGCAACCGTTCAAGTCGGCTCCGATGATGAAAACGAAATCCATCAGCTTCGCCAGGAGAACCAGGCCCTGCGAGAAGGTATTCTTTTGCTGAATCCCGATGCTGTTCTCCAGGAGCACGGCGCGCTGCTGGATGAAATTACCGCACTTAAAAAGAAGCTGGAGAAGCTATCCTTAACCGCCAATCGCTATGAATGGCTGTTGGACGGTGTGCGTGAAAGCTACATCTGGGATTATGTCTTGTCCGATGACGACAAAGAGCAAGGATCAGACCTTGAATCAGTTATCGATGCGCGCCTGGCTCAACAGTCGATGCCTATGCCCAGAGCGGGCCGGGATCGACCTGGTTATCTTTCGCAGGATATTCTAGACCGCGCAGCAAAAGCGGGTGAAGATCGACTGGCCGAACGCGTCAACCAGAATAAAACATAATCTTGGGAAACAATTCATGGATATTTCTAACCTCATCGCCTCACTTAAAAAAGCCAAAGAAAATTCCGGCGACCTCAATAGCCTCAAGCATGTCGCAGAAAAACTGGTGAAAAGCACACCCCTGGTTGATCAGGTGGGCGCGTATGATGGCTTCTTGATTGAGTGCACGCCCGAAAAGATCCTTCAGCTGATCGAAGAGAATAGTCGTCTTAAAGATGAGCTAAGCGCCTGTACGACGCATCCTGGCGGGTGTGGCTATTGGCGAGAAGCGGCCAAGCATCGTGAATCGGAACGAGACGAACTGAAAGCTGCTTTCGATAAGCTGAAATCTTCGCCAGAGACTGTCCTTATGGCGATGATGCGTGGGGATATCGCTGCGTTGAGTCCTCGCGGGATCTCAAAAATATACGGCGATGTCATCACTGATCCTGATGCTCAGCTTGCAGAGATCGCCAGACTTCGAGCTGAACTGAAGTCTTTGACCCAGTAGGCGAGGCTATACGCTTATTTTTTTGTGTGGTATGCTTTTGCTATACCAACAAATAGCGTGATTTTTATTATGAACCTTCACATTAGCAGCTCCCGTTTAAATCCATATCGTCCCCGTGTCGCCACGAAGAAAACCAAGCCCTTTAGGTCTGTATTTTTTGTGTTGCTTATCATGGGGGTATTTGCTTTTTCTGTAGCCGTAGGCGTCAAGCTGGGAGCAGAATTGTACGCAAATCACCATCGAACCACATAAGTCCGGATGGGTCATGAGCAACTACAAGGCAAACGACCAGGTTCTGGTCACCAAGGACTGCGAGCGTCATCGAGCCGGCACTATTCTTCGGGTCAATAATGATCGCGGAGAATGGCTTGGTTGCTTCAAAGGAGGATTTGGGACGCTTGTCCTTAAGGCTAACGTCCGACTGGCTACTCCTGCTGATGCCGGATACGAAGGCACAAGGGACGTCTGGAGCGATGCCAAAGATCAAGAGATTCTGAAATTACGCAGACTAACTCGAGTGTTGGGGGTTTTTCTCCTGGCTCTGGCTGTAATGGCGTCAATATACTAAAAAGTTGCGACGCCTTTTTCATGAAGTCAAAGAACCTTCCTTCGCCATCACGCCATCCGGTAAATCCATGGATAAAATTTTTGAAGTCAAATTAACGCATGTCGCACTGGTTCAAGCGAAAAACTCCAGAGAGGCAGATCGTACCGCTCGAAATGAAGCGGGTGAAATCACCAGCGAAGATGCCTGCATTGAGGTGCTTGATGAAATCGTAAGCGCTGAAGAGCTCAGCACCGTCGAAGGCAACTGGTACGAAGACTGTCTCCCTTATGGTGGTGATGGCATGACTACCCTGGGCGAGCTGTTTGAAAAATTTGAGGCAGAAAGGCCTCGTGAAAATCCAGACACCAAGACGCTGGATATGTTTAAGACACCAGAACGCAAAACCATACGCCCGCCTGACATTATGTCCATCGCAGCCCGCAAGAAGCTGGGCGAAGGTGATGATTGGAAATGGTTCAGTGCGGAAGTGATCAGAGGCAACAAGGGCGATCTTCTTTTGAAAGGCGGCGTTCCCCGCATTCTTGCCAATGGCCAAGCACGCTGGCGCGGTGTGGCATGCGATACCGTGGTGATCAACGATCTCGACATTGAGCAGGCCAAACAAGACTACGAACACGCCACGGGGAAATGTGCCAATTGTGGTGGCTCTGGGGAACAGGTCGTTGCCGTCATAGGTGATGAGACGCGCTATGCAAAGTGTGAGCGCTGTTTGGGAACAGGTGCATGCCTGCCTCACGCTCCGACACCGCCACTGAAAAGCCAGGCGGTCAGTGATGAGCAGGAACTGTTAATTAAAGAGCTTCAGATGAAGGTGGAAGCCTCTCGCCTCCTCCTCAAGGAGTGCAACGATGTCATCAACGAGTATGGTGGCGCCTACATCGAGCTTCGGGCCTATCTGAAGGGCGACATGCCAGACATCGATGTCATTTCTTTACTCGGTGAAAAATAGCTTCTCTGATGCGCCAGCCAAGGCATGGCGCATTCCCATTTCAGGAGCAATGCGATGTCCGCAACTACCGTCACTCATGTCTACCAGCTTCCCGCCGACGAAAGCAACCGAGCTCATTTTTTAAATGGTCTTCGGGCGCTGGCCGAAACCTATGGCTCTGCCTGCATTGCATGCTCTGTTCACGACGAAATGAGTTATGCAGACCGCCTCGAAAAAGAGCTTTCACTGCACGCAGGCGAAGGCGTGGTGGAGAATATTCGCCAGGAATTCGAACAAAATGGTCGACACGCTGAAACGACCGCCTTCTCTCCGTAGACGACGCCAAATGATTTCGGTATACTGTTGCCATACTTAAATCATTTGGACGAGAACATTATGTACAAATTGGATCGCTACTCGTTTCGCGTTGTATGTCACTACGCTGACGACAATTCAGGTCGAATCGAAGAGTTCTTCCCGACTGTCGCCCAGGATGATGAAGGAAGATATGTCCTGTACAAGGATGTAGAGCGCCGGCTGCGTACGATGAATGAGGCTATTGATCATGAGCGATTCCACCGACGCAAGGCAGAAAGCTTTTCCAAGCTAGTCCAGCGTCAGCGAGACGAGTATCACGAGCAATGCGCCCTGATGCCTGAGCCCAAAGCCATGCTTGATCAGTCGACCTATACCGGCACTGATGAAGAGTATGCCAATGAGCTCAGAGAGATCAACGGCTGGAATGCCTGCCTCAAGCAGCTTCTTGATTTGCGCTCCAGCGCAAGCGCTGAGCTGCCGAACTTCCCCCTCGGCTATTCGGTTTTTGAAGCCTCCCCTGGGAACTGGCGCTGGGAAAGTATTCTGTCTCCAGAATCCCACGCAAAAGAAGGGTTCTCATCCTTTCATGAAGCCGCAGCAGATTGTACGCGCTGCAATCCAGCGGATTGAAGTCGCCGATAGCAAGAGGCGTATTAGCGCCTTTTCTGCTCCAAATATTCGAATACAGGAGCTATCAAGGAATGTTCATTCAATTGCAAGATCCATCCCGCAAGGACATTTTGTTCGCAATCGTTCGCTACTTTCTTGCCTTGTTCATTGTGCTGACCTTGCTGAATATGCAGGTTGTTAACTTTAACCTTGCAATGGCCCTTATGGTCGGCATTCTGTCTTCAGAACTTGCGGGCCTTTTTGGCTTCTCCTTCAAACAGCTTGGTGTGCGAGCGATAGTCCCTTTTTCAATATTTACTCTCATCTTAGGTGCTTTTTTTTGGTTGATTGTTTGGCTGATTGAGATGGTACGTCCGCTAATTAAAACGTTCTTTTAAGGCTTAGAGTCTCCCATTTGAGAATTAATCGCATTTATGTGATAATACCACTCTGTTTTTAAATAAAGGTGATTATTTTTAATGAATGAAGTAAAGCTTTATAACGCAGCCATTGATTCGACCGGCAGCCTCATTGTGCACGAAGATCCCTATGGTCAGTTCGTAACCGTTTCGGACTATCGAAAACTGGAAAGCCGCCTAATCGCGCTGCAAGCCAAGCTCGAAAAAAACCAGGCTGCCGAACCCATTGAGACAGCTGAGCCTGTCGAAGCCAAGCACACAGAGGGCCCCTGGATTGTCGAAGTAGGCGGCATGTTCGACGGCTTGCAAATCCGCTCGATGAACGAGCGCGATAAGGCCGATGCTCCAATGCGGTATGTGCTGGCTGAACGGATTGGCGGACGGGTGTTCGGTGAAAACTGGGACGACTACTCCGAAGTCGATGCCAATGCTGCGCTGATGAGCGCTTCTCCCAACCTGTACAAAGCCTTGAAGGCCATCATCGACGCGTGTGATCGCTGCATTCAGCATGAGAATCTGAGCATCGTTGACGAGTTTACCGAGGACATGGAAGCGGAAGCACGGCAGGCCCTAACTAAGGCCACCGACTATGCCGCAATTGCCCGCCTAAGAGTGCGTTAGTCCTTGGTGCAGGCCTGACTCATCGGGGATACTTAAGTATCGAGCTTAAGGATCCCCCGCATGAATTACAACGATCTTTCCCTTCCGTCACCTGATCAATACATTTTCCTCACCGAAATGTTTACGGAATCTGTTTCCTCCAATCATTACTATGGGAACGAAGAGTACGATCACGCATCAATGAGAGATGTTGCGGCGATTCAAGCCATCAGTGACGAATCGCTTAAAGCGCTGTGCTCGATCTTCAAGTTTGTAGCGCGTGGAGTCGACATAACGGATAAAGCTTCATTGCAAAACCTTGCGCTGAGCTGCCTGGGAAAAGCCAGTTTTTTTGATCGTTCACCTGAATTTGTCGAAGCGGAACTGATAGTTACGGCTGCTCACTCCAAAAACATCAACTGGCGGCTTCTGGTTGACGTGCATAACCAATCATCCGACCAAGACCGATCCGCCATTCGGCAACTCTTCAACTCCTGTTTTAATACCGATATCGAAAATATCTTTCGCGCCAAAGGCCCTACCCTCGATATTCCCAAGCAATTTCAACATCAAGACGCTGCAGTTGAAATTGAAGGCGAATTTTTCATCAAGGACGCGAGCTGTGGCCAATGGATAAAAGAAGAGCTTTTCCATGAAAAACTGGTTCTTATCGCCGCATTTCAAAAATCGCAGACAGGCAAGATCTTTGATAATGAAGTGATAGGATCATCCGGTCATCTTGATACAGCTATCGCACTGGCCACAGCCTTTGCTGCGCAAAAGATATCCGTCGAACCAGGTATTCCGCTTAAAAAAGTCGAAGGCATCTTCATCTACAATAATGACAACACACCTATCGCTGTGGCCAACTGTACACAGGAGATCAGCAAGCCCGACAACCATGCCGTTATGATGTCAGGAAGATTGGTATGGGATATCAGTCAATCAGATGATGAAGCCTCCTGGTCTAAACTCATGGATGAAAAGTTTGATAACAACATCCAAAGACTGATTGAAGAAGGCAATCACAAGGACGCCAACACGCTCATCAAAGAAAAGCATGAGAAGAAGGAAAGCCTTCGCAAGGCCTTATTTCCCTATAACAAAGAAACATTCAACAGCGTAAGGCTCGAGGTTGAGGAAGCCATGGGCGTTTCCTGGGGGAAAGTCCATGACCTGGAAACCTCGCTAGGCCTTTAAACGCTCCATCACGCAGGCCGGGATGTATCTCAGCCGCTCCCCTGGCAGATTGAACAGCTCAGAGGTTGAAATAGCCCTGACGCTGGCGCCAGGAAAGCAACGAATGCCTTCGTGCGTGCGCTTGGAGAACTCATCGGGCAGCTCGTATTTTAGCTGCTCCCAGGTGTCGTCGCACATCCAGGGACAGATCACCTCGATACAAGACAGGGGGACATGGTTCATCGCCGTCAGCACCATGCTACGCAACTCGCTGAGGCATGATCCCTGACTCGAGAGGATTACGGCATGATCGACAGGGTCTTCGCTGGAGCTGAAACGATGCACCTCGATGCTGACCTCATCCCCCGAGGTAATGGAGTAGGTGTTAAACCACAGCACTTTAAACTGAGCAGCAGGCGGATTCAGGTTATCCAGGAAGCCTTTGCCAAAAAAATCCGCATCGTCTGGCGTCATGATGACCATGGTTTTCCGGTTGCTGCCTGCATAGCGGCGAGCAGCCTCAGCACCCAGCGCAATGAACTGATCACGGGCCTGAGCCGGGTTGAGCCGCTTTAATTCTGTTGGATTCACGCTTAATCCTTATTGAGGGTGGCTGCCTTGGTCACCACGGTGCGCCAGATGGACTGCCAGAATAGGACTTCCTGGGCGGTGGTTCGCAGCAGGGTGCTGTCGTCCACCACATCCTGCAGGTTTTCCAGGATCAGGTAGTCACTCAGGCCTTGGACATCGAGCGATTCCCGATAGACCTCCACCTCATCCAGGTGATCATTGAACAAGGAGTCGACGAGAACGCCCCGCTTGTTGAGGCGCACCAGGTTGCTGACCACTTCGTTGAAGAACAGCTCTTCATCAACCGCCTTGGTTTCCAGGCTGGAGTGACACTGGCCCGCAACAGTTGCCGGATTGATGCCCGCCAGAAAAGCTTGCGAATCTGTCAACACCAAAGGATCGGTAAGCGAGACCATGCGTACCGCGTCACCCTCCACGACCACAAGGGTCAATGTCTCACGGTCACGACTGAGCATGATCCGGCAGTCGATAACTTGATGCTCGCCTCTTAGCGTTTTGACGCTGTAGGCCATGGATTGACACGGCCTTACCGCAGTTACTCTGGCTTTCAAGAAGAACTCCTACATCGCTGGCTCGAGCGCCTCAGCTGCATCGTACTTCTTTGAGAGCGTTTCGTCTCTGCCGGGTCGAGTATTGAGGGTCTGGGCCTTTTTGAACAACGATTCACCCAGCTGCTGCCTGAGTACCGGCAAGATCGCCTCTTTATGATCAGGCTCAACGGCTTGCAGCAAATCCAGCGCCAGCGACGCTTTACGCGCAGCAGGGGTGGACTTGCATTCACTGAGCACCTTGTCCAGGCCAATCAGCATTTCTGGCTTGTTCAGTTTGCCCGCAAATGTGGCGAAGACGAAATTCTCATCCACACTGCGCTGACAATTATACGGTAAATGCGAAAGGGGTTGCTTGAGGTACAAATAGCAAAAGGATTTCAATGAATTGACGGGATTTTGATAACGAGCAAACAACAGCAGCGATGACAGACCCAAGGGTTTGCCGAACGCCAGCTCAGCCTCATACAGCTTGTCGAACTCATCCGCCGCATTATGGCTGCGCATGAACGCATAGTTGCCCATTTCACGCAGCCCTGCCCGCCCTAGCGCCAGCGCATCCTGGCAATCGAAGCGACATTCATGATGCGTTTTCAGCGCGTTGATCAACACCATGAGTTCGACATTTTTAATGACCATGAACCAAATAGGATCAGCCAGCAGGTTATGATCAAGAACGGGCCGGATAAACTGTTTCTCCAGCGATTCAGCTGTGACAACAGCGTCAATCTCACCATGCAGGTCAGTAAAAGCCTGCATGGCGGTCTTATGATCATTGGCCTGGAAGGCTTGGGTAAACTTCAGGAAGTTTGGGTCATGGTCTGGCATGGTTCAATCCTCGGAAAGGGGAAGATCTGCCAGTTCCATATCCTGCAAATCTTCGGTGTCGTTTGAGCCCGTTTGGTAAGGGCGACGCGCATAAAGCCCACAATGAGTCGTGGTGCAGTTACGGATCGAATCCACAGCGCGCTCACCACCTACGCAGTGATAACACATGGCGCGAATCGCCATGGCCTTGCTGTTTGGGTTGGCCTTGGCCCGATCAATCGGGTTGAGCCGCACCGCTTGATATGTTCCGTCTTCAATCATTTTCTGACGCGCCAGATGGGCCTTTTGAAGCGGAGTAAGCTCCACTTCAACCTCTCCCAGGCTGTCTTCAAAAATATGGGCGTAAGTGGAATTATCCATGTTTTCTGCAACACTGCTCAAGGATTCTGACATTTTGCACTCAATTGCCATGTCCACTGACACGGATTCTGACGTAAGTAATCCCCTTCACGGAAGGGGATCTGTATAAGATAATTATACCGTTAAAGATCCTTCATGACAATGTGATCGCCCCACTTTGTGGTCGGCGGTCGTTGTCCTGGACTCGTGATCCAGATCGTTTGTTGTCTGACACCTGGAGCCGGCTCATCAGGAACCACAATACTTCCATCCGTGAATACCAGGATAGGGTTACCGCGATTGCCATTGGTCGTAGCGATCTCTCGCCAAATGTAATCAAACGCTGACGTGAAGTCCGACCCACCCTGTCCGTGAATCTCAAACTTGTTGTTATTGATCTCAGCCAGGGCTTCCTGTGTGGTCAGGATGCGGGTAATACCTGTGTCGGCCTGAATCACCCTTACTTCCATTTGCAAGCCTTGCGCCAGCTGTTCAACCAGCCCCATCGCAAATCTCAGATTGTCGGCGTCCTCGCCATTCATCATCGACCCTGACGTGTCCTTCAAGATGTAAACGACTGCGCTGTTTTTGCGCATTCCAGGCTTGAACGTTGTGTTCGGCTGAAAGGTGTTTCGCTTGTTACGTGCCGAATAGGAGCGGCGTGTCGTGCCCGCATAAGGGCCCATGAATTTTTGGATTTCCTTGTGAAAGCTCATGGGCGGGTGGAGAATTCCGTCAATCTCGGATTTCAACCATCCGGGCAGCGTGCCCATGCCCTTACCGCCGCTTTGCATGTCTTCGACCACCGCACGCTGAAGCATTTCTTTGCGGCGATTTTCCAGATCCTGATCGGTTTCATGCTTATAAGGGTTGCCTGGAATATCGGAGCAGTCCATGTCCACGTCGCCGTCCATGTTGCTGCCGAGCTTGTCCATCATTTCCTTCATGGCCTGCGTATACGCATCGTTTTCGGCCACATCCTGACCTGAAGCCATGTTTTTATCGACACCAGGCATTCCCTGCCCGCTTCCAGTCAGCGAGTTGGAGATTTCATCCATCATCTGGGAGATGCTTTGTTTCACATCGTCCCTGGCCTGTTTCTCGGAAACGGGCTGCTGACCCGCATTGCCTGGCGCTCCGCCCTGTTGAGATCCACCTTGTCCAGGCGTGCCTCCCGCTCCCGATTGAGACGAGGTGCTGGGAGATTCACTGGAAGGCTGACCTCCCTGACCAGGCTGTCCATCACCAGACGGCTGCCCACCTCCCGGCTGATCTTCGCCTTGAGAGGGTTGTCCAGCCCCGGCGTCCTGACCTTCACCCGGCTGAGGGTTGTCTTTACCTTGCTCACTGCCTGGCTGATCACCGCCCTTTTCCCCACCCTTGTTTTCAGCACCCTTCTCTTCTGCGCCGGGCTGCTGATCGCCAGAGGCTTCTGGCTTATCGTTGGACTTTTCCTCGACACCGTTCTCGCGGGCCTGGGTGACCTTGTCGACATAGTCGTCTGCGATCTTGTCGAGTTTTTCATCCAGCTCATCAAGGTGCTCCTCGCGACTGGATCCATCAGGCTTGCCATCGTATTCGTTGCCGATGCGCTCGCTTTCCTTGTCGAGAAAGTCATGCATCGCATTGCGCATGGATTCTTGCAGCTCATCTTTGGCCTGCTCGTACGGATCGACTGATGAGTCCTGGTTACCAGGCGCACTCGGACTGTTGGATTCCTCATTCTTCCCATTTGAAGGTTGGCCAGAAGGCTGAGAGGAATCCGCTTCCGGAGAAGTGGTCTCGGGCGGGCTCGGCTCCTGATCATGTTGAGCTCGAGTGTCCACCATGGAGATGCTGTCGGCACCGATCAGCATCTGCTCAAGCTCTTTGTTTGAACGTTCAATCTCGCCCTGAGCAGACGCGGTTCTGGAGATGGCCTCCTTCTCCTTTTCGCCGATCCGCTTTGCGGCTTCGATCAGCGATTTGCGCAGTTCCTGGTTGATTGCTTTCAAGCGGTCATGTTCCGCCTTCGCAGCAGGATCATTCAGAATGCTGTCCATCTGCGCTTTTATCTGCTTGCTGCGCTCGCTAATTTCTTCCAGCAGAGCGTTAAAGATCTCTTCCGCCGACATGTTCTTGTATTTCGGATCCCACAAAGAGCCTTGTGGCAGCTTCACGCCCAGATTGAAGCGAACCTTGCCCCCTTCTCTGACAACTTCTAGTTGTGACATCGATGAAATGATAATGTCGTTGTTCGCAAAATCATGCGCCTTGTTCGCCAGCGCCCAATTGTTGAAGGGCCTGAAACGATTCCAGTAATCCAATGCCACATGAAGGGCTTCATGAACCAATGCGCCAATGCGCTCACCGGGCGGCAGGCTTTTCATGAATGCTTCGTTATAAGAAACAACGCCGCGCTCAGACACTGCGATGGTACTAATGTTCTTTGAAGGCCCTGCCAGCCACATTTCGCTTGCCAGGACGCCAAAGAAGGGGCTGATGGTTCTCAACTCAAGCAACAGCAGTCGGAGTTGCTGCTTCAGTTCATTATCGACCTGATCGGCTTCGACAAGCTCAGGCTTGAATTTTACAGCTGATTTTTTCACGGAGCGATCTCCTGATTTCTGAGGGCGATTGACCGCATCGCTTCTACCCTGATGATGGATTCAAGCTCGTCGAGCGGCATGTTTTTCACTGATTCTTGGTTGTAGAAAAGATGGCCGCGTCCGGTAAGACCAACCCCCTTGCAACCTTCTACAGGGCCTGCCATTTTAAAGGCTGCGTAGGCTGGGTCGATAGCATTGATATTCTTGATGCACTGTTGAACGTGATCATAAATAGATTGATCAATTTCATTATAGTTAACAAACTTGCGCACACTTTTCATTTAAATAACTCTTGAAAAACTGTTTACATAATTATGTCATGTGAGCAATGGCTGTATCCAAGTTAATTTCAGAGTTGTTTTAATAATTGACGCTCTATTTAATGGTAGTTATATTTAAAGAAAAGGAGTCGTCATGTTAAAAGCTCTCTCAACAGAATTCAGCAATAAAAAATTCATCCTTAACCTGGTGGCATTGTACGTGTTTTCGTTCACCGCATACACGCTGATCCCGTCAGGCCATCCCGCTGTTGCCATCGCTCCTTACCTGAAGCTGATCCTGCTGCCCCTTGTCATTGGATCATGGCAATTGGCCTTAAAAGCAGGTGGCCAGACCTTTTCGCGCCCTTAAGCTCACTGGCGTGCGGAGTCTATGTAGGAATTTCCCTTCATATGCTGAAACCTCTTCTTGCCTAGCGCCAGCACGGCTTCCTGGTGACATTAACAGCCTGCCTTAACAGCAGGCTTTGTTGTACGACACTCATCCAAGAATCCTGAGGAGCTTATGCTTTTCATGAGCTGCTGACCTCGCCCCGTTCAGTGAAGGTTGTACGACAGTCATTCAACAAATCTGCGCATGCGTTGTCTTATTCTTGGCTCCATCTTGCCTTTACACCTTGTTTGCCCCACACCCCGCCAAACAGCTTTTGCTTTTGCCTTTCGAACAGCTTTTATGTTCTTTATTTAAATATATTGTTTCCTTGCTCTTATTGGCCTGCTTTATCTTTGTGATTGCTTAAGTCGCAATAATTATCAAAACCCTTTTCAAAACCCTTTTCAAAACCATCTTTCTTTAAAGCAAGCAAAAATCAAAATACATTAAAATCAAAAGCATGAAATTTAAGATCAAAAGCCGTTTTTTAAAACAAATTGCAAGCAATAAAAAACCTGCTTAAAAGCAGGTCTTTCAATCAAGCAATTCTTGCTTGTTACTTAAGGGCTAGGAGTACCCCTGATGGCATTGTCCATGCTCTTGATATCTGCCATCAGCTTATCGAACCCTGCATTGCGAAGGACGGGGTCTGTATTACCAATATTAAACGCATAATTAGCCATCAGCCCTTTGGTGATGTCCTTTGCGTCAAGATTCTGCAGGACGTAGCGGAACACGAAGCTACCGAGGTCTCTCTGCTCGCCCATAAGCGCTGCTGTTGTATAGCAGAGCTTCTTGATGAGCGCGTCTTTCTCGGCCTCAACAGCCTTAGATTTTCCTGATCCGCCCTTGTTATTTATCTTTTCGTTTTCATTAATGAAGTACTGCCTGACCGAGTGAGCAACGGCAAATACCGAACCGGCCTGGTTTCTAAGCTCTGGAGTGGTTTTCCCCATCCATGAACCAGGATCTTCCATGAGTTCTTGAGCCGTTGGATAATTCATCATGACCCTGGCATAAACCATTACAGCGTCAGCACCCTTGTCTCCAACCAGGGAGGCAATGAACTGCTGAGGGCTTCTAAACAAGATGGATTCCTGAAAGTTTTGCAGACCGCCCCACTTATCCATCAGGCTGTTGGCCAGCGTTGTCCATTGCCGAGGAGAAGGCGCTCGAGAATGCTCATCGAAGCATTTTTGCTTTTGTTTTTGATCACTGATTTCCGGGGCGAACCAATCTGTTCCGTAGTTTTTTAGAAAACCATAAATAATAGGATCAGCATTGGCGTTGTCCGGCAGCGAAAACCATGTCTGAAGACTGGGCTTGAATTGAATGTAGTGAGACCGGTTGATCAGAGCCGTACTCCAGTTATTGGCGTACGCAGCATCAGAAATACCGTTGCCGGTCATCACAACCGCTACGTTCTTGCCAAGCCTGTGACCTCCGATAGTACCGAACTGGGATATTTCCAGTAGCGTACTTTGAATGCTTGGATCTGCAGCCGTTACGTCATCGAACAGAAGAACACCATAATTATCTCCAACATTATGATCCAAGAGTTCTATTAGACCCTTCTGCACAATGGGTTGGTGTATAACCCAATTGGTGTCGATCTTCTCAGGCACGGGTTGCGTGCCAAGTTCTTCTTTTACCAGGCCTGCGACAGGGATTCGGCAAAAAGGATCACCTTTTCTGGCCAGGCTCATCGCCAGGTGAGTTTTTCCACCACCAGGAGGGCCGGCAATGATTAACGGAGTGATCCTTCCGTTATCCTGCCTCGAAAGCATGTCGTATGTAAGCTTGTGATCGCTCATGAAACTTCCTCATGTCAATTAAATAATGTGGTCTCATGACCAACTAAATAGAACTTATGTAATTAACATAGCAATGGAGAATTGGCTGATGCATCAGTTTTTTTTGAAATTCTGCAATTTTATGCGAAATTCTTCTAAAAAAACAGGAGCAGCCGCACCAAGGTGCCGAAGCGGAGGTCAAAAGCCCTAGCGCGTGGTAATCCGAAGGCGAGCCTTAGCCTTCTCTATGGATTTAAGGTGGCGCTGAAAAGTCATCTCATCCATCACCTTAAAGCGGATCTCAAAGAAACTGACCGTTTCGTGATGGAAGAACCCCCATGGATCAATCCAGGCAATCTCGAAGGACATGGTCATCATGGGGTTTTCCGGCATGCTCATCTTTCCAATGACCCCTTCAGGTCTGTAGGTGATACGATGCCCTTCTCGCGACATGAGCTCAACGGTCATTTTACTTTCGAAACCCAGGCGCAATGATGCCAGGGGAATACCCAGCCTGTCTGATTCCAGGTTCATCAGGCGATGAATTCTCCATACCTGGTGTTCAGCCCAGCTCACGGAATACTCATCTTGGTCGAAAAGTTGTTCGCGAGTAATCTTCGTCATGAAGTAAATCCTCGATATCCTTATGCGAGCAGTCTTACAAATACTCACCTCGTTCGTCAAATTTAAAACCTTTCCAAGCCCAATGGTTCCGGCATTTTCAGAGGAGCCAGCCCTATTCACTCCAAAACAAATTATGTATATTGACAGCCTTGTTAATGAGGCTCGCGCATATGCATTATGATTTTTCTTTGATTGAAGATAACAAATCAGCTCTGTACCTGTTTGACCACAGGGTCGAGCCCTTGCTTTTTACCTACCTGCGGGACGAATGCATTCTTGATTCCGAAGGCATCAACCGTGTCATGCCCGTGCTAAAGCGCAGCTTTGTGTACGGCGCACAGCTGCTCCAACTTGTTGCCAAGGTTGCGGATGAGGTGATACCTCCGCCTGATCAAAACGGCCTGACTACGCCGGAATATGATGCGGTGAACATCAAGATCAATGAACTGGGCAAAAAGGTCAGTGACGTCATCACTGAAAACCAGATGAGCATGATGTTTGGAATGGCCAAGAGCCTGGCCTATCAGGATGAGCGGGTGTACAAGCGCCCTCGGCACTGATCCCGCTGGCTACCTCTCGAGGCGCATCTGATCAGTAGAGATGTCATTCTCGAATCCGTATCGGATAAGCGCCTCGCGCTCCTTCTGCCCCAGGTCACTGAATTGTATTTCCGCCACCTTGAGTGTCCCGGTGTAGAGCTCATCCATATCCCGAATCAGAGTGGCCTGCCGTCTCCAGATCAGATGAGCAATGAATAGGCTGACACAAGCCGACAGCAGGCTGATCACCACATTGCTTTTCAGAAACACCGACCAGCCATCGGCCAGCGAAATCAGGATGGACATCACCCCTGCGCCAATTCCAAACCAGCAGGCAGTGAGCGCAATGGATCGGTAACGATCTATACGTTGAAGGGTTCGCTTTTGCACACGCCTACTAATTTCTGACATTCTTCCCCCTCAACCAGCCTTAAGAAGTTTCTAATCTCTCATGGATATATAATTCAATTAATGCATTTAAATATCTAATGACTATTTAATCAAGTTAATTGTCTCACTTGATTTCGGTAGCCGACACGCTGTGTCGAACTGTGCGACCCCCCCAGCTGCTTTGACAGCAACAGGCCGCTCAGCATTCTTAGCGGCCTGCGTGCCAGGGTCAGTGAGTGACTGTGCTGTAATCGTACGTGTAGACTTCAGCTTCGCTCTCTCCGCTCAGGCCGCCTGCGCTGATCATTTCCTGAATGTTTTGCTCAACATACGCCCTCCTATCTTCAATAGAGGTTCCGTTCAGCTGGTACTTGACGTTAAGCGTCAAAGTGATCTCAGCGATCCCTAGCACCTCTTTTTCGGTCTTTCCATGGGCTTCAAGGGCAAGTCGATGCAGCCGACTACCTTGACCGGCCTCGCCTCGCACAAACTCCAAGGCATCCTCTTCATCGAGGCTTCCAGCAGGGTCGCGTTCAATCACAAACATGCTTGTCGTCGAACCGCCTTCTTTCAGCGAAAGCAGCCAGCCTTCGCCTTTGGACAGAAAATCGATATCTGCCAAATCCAGAGCAGAGAGGGGAAGTACAGGACTGATCTCGTGAGGAAAAACCTCGGCCTGTGACCCTGCTTCGTTCACGATCATGATCAATGTATCGCTGCTTTCGACGCAGCCTGTTTCGCTCATGATTTCAGTAATGGTGTAAAAGCCCGAACTGAATCCATTATCTGGATCATGCCAATAGACGACTTGTTTGACAGCAAATTGATTGGCGCTCATGTTGGCATCCTGTGATAGTGTTTAAACAGTATACTGACAATGTATTTATATGTAAAGCGCAAAATTCCGCAACCATTCCAGACGATTATTCTTTGACGGCCAAGTATTTTGCGGTATAATGCAAACATATCGAAAACATGCCGTGGAGGCATCATGCAGACTGACCCTATCCTCCTGAATAAGAAAAGCCCGATTGGCGTGGCTATCGAAGCCCTTGAGGTGGCTGTCGAATCTGGCGGGGAACTTGATCGTGACATTTACCTAAAGGCCTTGGATGGCCTGAAGAAGATGATGGCGATCATTTTGGCCCACGACAAAAATCTGGATGACAATGCCATTTGCCCAACGGGTGATGATTACAACGAGATCCATGCCCTTATTACTGCTCCTTGCCGATTCGAGGGCTGATTCATAACGAATAGCACCCTGTTTCCGGCACTTAAGGCGTCCAAAAAAATGGGCCTCAGCCTGAAATCAAGAGGTCAGAATGCCTTTTGATGAAACATCCAAGGCCGCTCTTCTGGAATCCTACGATATCGACTTTTTTGTCAATGAGGATATCTTGACTGTTTGATCATTTGACGACAAGAAAGACCTGCTTAATGCAGGTCTTTTTTTTGCCTTTCGCAATGAGATGTTTGCCGAGATGTTTGGGTATATCTATAATATACGCATTAATCAACCAAGAGGACGATCATCATGAACGACTGGAAAACCTCGGCGCTGCAGGCAACTGAGCGCGCCAAAAACCTTGCCCTGGTCTTCAACACCGACGACCAGAGCTTTCAGCTTCACAACGGGCCTTGCCATCTTCGCGCTGTCGTTCTCGAGCCCAACGAGCACTTTGACGAGGAGTCCTTGCCGGTCTTTATCGTTGAAACGGCTCATTCTCAAGAAGTCGCAGCGTTCCAAAACGAACTGTCTTGCGAGAATACAGAAGAAATGGCCAGCTTGCTGATTGCGGTATCAGCGCCTTTTTCGGTAGCGCGCCGACTGGGTGATTGGACGGGGCCAAACCATCTGATCAAAGAAGGCTCGGCGGAAGAGATCGCTCAGTTTAACGCGATGATCAGAATGCGTGCCTGATCATCTTTCATCATGGCTTTTTGGCGGTGAGAGCAACGGCCAGAAAGCCATCAGGCGAAACCTAGACGGCGAGCATGAGCGACTGCGCGCTTCTCAGCCCAGCAGTTCAACTTCGTCCATGGCATAGAAACCGACCCAGGGATCTCGAAAGGAGACTTCCCATTTGCCTACCTGTGAATCCCAGGCGGCAACGCCAATCATGCCGAAGGTGGAGCCCTGCTTGGTTATCCGAACGTTCATGGTTTAATCCTCAATTAGTATTCTATAAGCATACCGAAAATGAAGAAGCACCTCAACGCGGTGCCTGAGAAACCGATCAAACTTGTGCGATTGTTCGCGGCCTCAGCGCAGAAGCCAGGGCAACGACGACCCAAAAGGCAACGAATCCAACACCTACGCTCGCCATCACTGCTCTGGAAATCATGTTTTGTCCTTAACGTATGCCATCGAACGGCTCTGGAAAATAATCATGGCCAATAACTTGAACGCATCAATCATCACGATAAACCACTCCAATGAAAAGAATTGCATCATGCTGGTTAAGGACATGGAAAAAATAAGCAGGCACGCAATGCCTGTTGCCTGGGTATTGTCTTTGGTAAGGATCCTGATCATCCAGATGAAGAGAATGTTTGCACCCACTGAGAACAGAATGCTCATCGCTTCGTGACCCAGCACAACCCCATTCGCAGCGTATATGACAGACATGATGAGCAGAATCAGCTTCAGGTTTGCCGATGACACATCAAGTTGCTCTCCTCGATGCTTCAGGCAGAGGATTTTAAAGCCGGTTTTGAAAATTTCTTTGAGGTAGGCTAAAAAAGAGTGTGTCACGTCCATTCTGATCTCTTACGCCATCAAGGCTCGGTTGGGAATGCGTCGATCATCAATCGCGTAACTGGAAGGGATGTTCACATTACGGGCACGCAGTCCTTCTGTAATGACAGTCAGGTCATCCGTGCTGAAGTAATAGGGTTTCGGGTTTCCATCAAGTCGCGCAATGGCCAGGGTAACGCCGATATTACTACCTCGAAATTCAAGGGTTTTAAGGGTTTGAATGGTTTTAAACGTACTCACAATCGATGCCTTACATTGCCCACTGGGCGCTGATCCACCCTGAAAAAGGGGAAGTAATTAAGTATTTTCCCAAAAAAATGCTCCCTCGGCGAACCGAGAGAGCAAAATCACATGGGGCTGAAAAATGGCGTCCGGAGAGGGACTCGAACCCTCACTGGCCCCTTAGGAGGGGGCTGTTATATCCAGTTTAACTATCCAGACAAAATTGCCTCGTTGACCGCACGCCGCATGTTGCTGCATGCATGTCAACGAAGCAAAAAATGGATTCCCGGTGCAGAACACCTCTCCGGGCGAGTTATCGTAGACCCTAGATTAATCTAGAGGCCCCAGTCTGCTTGGGGATTTGGAGCGGCCAGCGAGACTCGAACTCGCGACATTCTGCTTGGAAGGCAGAAGCTCTACCAACTGAGCTATGACCGCACATCTGGCGCACCCGGCAGGACTCGAACCTGCGACCATCCGCTTAGAAGGCGGATGCTCTATCCAACTGAGCTACGGGCACTTAATTTCTTGGAAGGGGTTGCCCTTCTGAGTGAGGCAAATTCTACGCTTTTTTGCCACTTTGTCAATACATAAAAATCTTTTTTCAGTTAAATCCTTTTTAGCATCGGAACAGAGGGTGGGGCGTGATCAGCGTGGGCATGCCACTTGGCAGCTCATCAAGACTTGCCTGAATGTAGTACTCCATGGCTCGCAAACCCAGGCCGGGAAGCGTTCCCTGCCTGCGCATCTGCTCGATCTCACCCAGCACGGCGACAGGGCATTCGCTTTCTGTCTCAAAAGCACCCGTGCCATGCCACTGCCCATTTTGTTGAAAATATTGCAGCTTGATCAGGGCCATGCCGGCCTCCTCGAGCGAGAGTAGCGTCATGCCACCCCAGTACCCCCTCACTATACCATTAAAACTCAGCGTAAATCAGGGGGTTAGGATACGGCTCCTGAATGCTTGTATTCAGTCTATTGACAGGCTTCGCACTCAGGATTATCAATAGAGCAGGCCAGGGGAACGTCCTGGGCTTCGACATTACTCAAAAAATCTTGAGCAGTATCATTGGCTTCATCTTCGTCCCAGCTGAACAGTGGGCTCTCGTTTTTCTCGCTCATGGGGCGACCTCGGTGTTGTGGTGTATTTATCTACTATAGTCCCGGCGATTCAAGCGAATCAAGGGTTAGTAATCTGAAAACAACTCGCAGGGGTTTCCAAATCCTCCCCCTTTTTTCTTTCAAACACGATTGGTATTCATGATTGTTTTGCGGTATACTGCAAACATACCAAGGCAGCCAAAAGGCAGATCAGCATGAGTCAAACCATCGTTAACGTCAAAAACCTCCAAGGACAGACTGTGCAATGGTCGATGAACCTTAATCTCACGGATCGCTGGGGTGAGCTGATCGACGAGGTTCCTGCGTTTGAACGCGATCCTCAGTTTCTTGAGCGTCTACGCGCACAGATGGTCGAAGAGGAAAGCTTTATTGTCCGCAAAAAGACTGCGTTTGGCGTAATGATCGAGTACGAATTTACCTCGACCTGCTCGGATGGTAGCGCGGCATTGAACAGGCTGACCTACGAGGGAGTTTGCGACCTTCTACTCGCCAATTTGCGCAAGCGGGCTGAAGAATTTCCCCAGGTGCACTTTGCGATAGGCGATCCCGATCATTGCTACAAGGGGCGCCCCACCGTCTGGGCGTTTATTCCGGATCAGGCCCTTGATGACGCTCAGCGAGCAGAACTATTGAACATGATCAAGTCGCTCTAATGATCAGAATTCTACTATTTTTAACCGCCTCTTCCTTTTTGTTGGCCAACGCTTTTGTTTCACACAGTTCGTTAAAACGAGAGGCTTCTCAAAAGAAAATATTCCATGCACTCGAAATTCGCAAAGAAATATTTAAGGGTTCTGAAATGGCCCACATCCAACAGTTGGCACAGAAGGCAGGGTTTGAACTCATTTTTAACGTGAGCGACTACACCCTTTCGATACCCGTTACTGATCCAGATGAATGCAAATACATCGCTCATTCTCTGTCCCATAACTCGGATCGGTTAGTTGTTTCGAATCTGTCGGCAAATGTGGATTCAACTATAAACTCGCTCTGTGAAAATCCAAACGCGACTACAGTGCTTGTGCAAAACGCTTATTTGTGATTTCGAAAAAATCTAAACATTGGGCTTGATTCGCTGTCCATGAGTTATGAAAAAGGAGAATACCTTGCCTGAGCCTATAGAAGTCATCGAGTTGAACGGCCAGCCAGCTACATGGAATATGAGCTTGAGGCTCGGTACGCTCAGAAGACCGGTGAGAAAGACTCACCGCGACAAGAAGGCGGTTGAAGCACTCATGTCCAATCCCGACCTTATTGATTCCTTGTTGTCGATGATCCTTGAAGAAACCAGCGAAATGGCCTCCATCGCCTGGAAGGATGGAAGCTTTGGGATTCTGTTTGAACACACCCATGATTGTTCTGAAGCTCAAATAGAAAGTTTTCGGATAATTGCGCCCCGTAAGCGCGTTGTGCGCAGAACGCTGGCCGATATCAATGGGGAGATTGAAGCCTGCGGCTATCATCTTGACGGCGTATCGTTTGGAATTCCTGACCCGTCAATCATGAGTCATAAAAAAGTGGTGGTGTGGGCATTCCTGCCCAGCGAAACCCTTGCCAGACAGGAGTGGGATCATGAATTAGTTGATCAAATAGTTTCATTGCTTACCGAATAAGAGAACATCATCACAGCGGCCTATTGATTAAAAGTCTGATGTTGGTATACTAAGCACATACCAACCATAACATAACGCATAAATTCGCATCATTGGTTGGTATAAAACCAAACTAGCGAGTTTACTATGAAGTACATAAAACTGCTTGTTCTCAATACCGCTCTTTTTCTGCTGACAGCCTGTGGGGAATCCTCTATCGAGGGAAAATTTCAGGTTTCCCAAGTCATCATGGGATACGAAATGCCCAAGCAAATAGCCTTCATTTCGGCCCGTGAGGTGATCATTGGCAGCAACATGTTTATGGTTAATCGATGGAGTCGAATGGGCAACACCCATGAGGCCTATGACAAGGACGGAAACACCGTTCTAAAGCTAAAAGGCGACGGAAAAACCTACCACGCCTTGAACATCCCAGCGGGCGAAGTGATCTTCAACCGCCTCTGACTACGCAATCAAACTACCCCCTCTCTTGAGGGGGTTTTTCTTTCCGCCTTATGGCAGCGATTGGGCCACTCGGTTTCGCCGAAACTCCGTTAGCCAGCTTCGCTCGAAGCGAAAGGGGCATGGCCGTTTGTGTTGTCGATATCGTTAGCCTGGCGCTGCCAGAACAGGACGACCCCTCTCCTCCTGCCCCTTATTATTAACTTCTGGGTGGTTGTCTTCAGCTTGCTTTGTGGTATACTGCAAACATACCCTTATATCGCCATGCGGCGCTGGATAAGCCTTAACGAAGGATTGAGCAATGATCGATAACGATGTAGACCTGAATGGCCTCAATTTTCAAGAGCTTCGCAATCATCTTGTGAAAGCTCAGGAAGACCTCAACCATCAGTCAGCAATGACCAAGCTGGCGCGCAATGAGCGTGATCATGTCACTGAAAGGTACACCAACCTGAAAGACAAGGTGAAAGAGGCTCAGGTGCGGATGGATCTGCTCAACACAAGTCTAAAATCGTGCCTTCAAGAAGGTGCTCAGCCCGCTCGGCCTGCACACGAAAAGCCGCTTGGCCTGATCTATCCAGCATGGCGTGGATACAGCAATCAGGATGAAATCCAAGACCTCAAGAATGCCATAAACACCCTGTGGGGATTTCTGGACAAAAACCAGCAAAAGGCCTTTGTGCAGACAGATGCCTTTGAACTCATCATGGAGAAAAGCACGGGGATGGCTGTTGAATTTTTGACGGTGGCTGACTCCGAGCACTTCCCAGGCTGGTCAGAATAATTTAAACACGGAGTTTTAAACATGAACCAAGAGCAATATGGGCTGTACTCAAGCGCTCCGAACCGAAACGACTCGGTTTCGATCACCGAAGTCGTCGACCCGCAGCGTGAACGCACCTTGATCTGGGGCTACACCCTGGAGCGCAATTCATTCCATGTTTACGTGGCCAATGGCATGCTGCATCGGGTGATTTATGACTTTAAAGACAATGTCATTGACTCGATTTCGGGCGAGACATTGGACACATTCTTGCTTAAACCAAGCAAACGCGCCTACCCAGAAGCTTGCGAACTGGAGTTCAGCCTGCTGATGAGGCTAAAAGGTGTTGAACTTAGCTTTACCACGTTCAACCCCGAGCGTCCCGCCAGTCTTTTTTATGGTAAGCGCAAGGAAGAGCTGAACGAACAGGCTGTTTGACCTTTTCAGTAAATTGGGTATAATCGCAGCATACCAATCAATTGGATTCAGGCTATGCCCAATTTCGAAAAATCTGCTTAAATCATCGACAACACGGTGGAAGACCTTCGTCTTTGAATACAAAAGCTGGAGCATTATGCTGCCAAGCTTCGTGAAACCGGTGTCCACGAATACGCCACCATGGCCTTGAGCGAAGCGCTCCAGATCAGCACCATGCGTTTCGATTTGCTGATGAATCGCACCATCGCTGAGGTTAAACGAGCCGCCGAGCAGAATGAAACTCGCAGCCTAGCCTGAGACTCGCCGGCATAACTGGTAGTAAAATACTTGTTATGCCGTTTTTACAGCCATAACAGGTAATTAAAGACTTGTTATTGGCAATTAAGAAAAACCCTCGACTATGCCTTGTCTACCAAAAGGTTAAAAACAATGAGTCACTACACGCCCGGCTCTCCTTCATACCTGGCCCGCCAGTCAGCCCGCTATGAAATGGTGCGAACGCTCAATCCTCGTCAATTTTCAGATATTTATCGAAAAAATCTGGAAACCGGTATTCCGTTTGACACACTGATTGACGAGATGGTTGACGACCTGATCTCATCCCATAAAAAAGAGAAACGAAATGCCTGACTCCATCCCAAACGTCCCGCTTGATGCCACCATGACGGACGTCATGACCGGTGCTTATCTGCTTGGCGGCATGAGCATGTCTACACTGCCCGATTTCCTGAGCGGAAAGATGGACAGAATAATGGGCATCTTCGTCTTTCATCAGATCCATCATCGCCTCCCTGAGTTCGAGACTGACTTGCAGGATCAGGAAGTGATCCACCGCATGGATCGCTTGAAGGATTATTTTCGCTCACCTCTCCAGGAAGCCTTTAATCGGCTTGGCTCACGCGAGCCAGAGCAATCAAAGCAACCAAAGCATAAAGTTGCCCCAGCTGCCCGCAACAAATTTCATGATCTGCATGCGATGAGCAAGCCTGCGCCAGAAGGGACGGTTGACGAGCTGGCTAAAAAGTATGGCGTATCGAAAAGCCAGGTTCGCCTGCTCAAGCGCGAGAACCGACTGCATGAGCTGACGTCACAGGACGCCTAGCGCATTCAGCTCCTGAATACAGTCCCTCGAATGGCGGGCCTTTTCTGCTGGGCGAAACCTAGGCTGTAAAGATCTTTTCGACCTCGAGCGAGGCCGTCTCTTTAGCTTTTCGAAGCTGGCGCTTGATGGTCTTTACGGTGTTGTCGTGGTTGGCCTGCGCCTCTCCCCAGGATGAAGTGCGAATGGGGCCAGCGACCACACCGTCCTCAGAAAATGCCATGGTTTCGAACAGGAGCGGATCGCCGCCCCCATGAAACTGATGGTCAAGACCTAGAAATACGGTACTGACGAACGTCCCTTCCACATCCGTTTTGCCTACGTCGCAGTCATTTTCATTCTTACTCATCCAAACCGACCACTCCACCAAGTCTTCACACGGGATAGCCAGTTTGTCTTTCAGGATGTAGTACATGAGTCGATCTCTTGAGCCTCAATGGCATTATTTTAGCAGGATTTTGGCATTTTCATGAGGAATTTTGCGCTTTAGTGCAAATATCACTTGATTGCCGAGTCTCTGCAAATATAGTAAACACATACCCTTTATTCAATGGATAAATAGCATCGAATGTTTTCGTGTCGAGCGTTGGGGTGGCGGTGATCGTCACCATTTTGCTTCCCTGGCCAGACACACCTTTCCATTGCTTTAATTTAACGGTATACTATAAACACACCATTAATCAGAGTCGCCTTCATGAGCAATCACGCCCTTTCCACCTTGCAAGCCCTGGGCCTCTCTACCCCAGAGTGCAAAGGCAGCATCAGCACAGGCGGTGCCCTTTGGCATGAAGCTCAGGCCAAAGGTGCGTCTTTTGACAGCAAACAGACAGCCATTCTGTTTGTCGACGGCTCTCGTATACTGTTTGAAAACGAGCCTGGCTCGCTGTTCGACACGCTCTACCGTGCGGTTGCGTAGTCCATTTTCCTTTTCAATTGCGGATATTTTTATGAAATTCCTGATGCCCGAAAACATGACTCGCTTGCACAAGGAGCTGAAAAAGATTGATGGCTACCTCGCGGTGGCGGAAAGCATGCCAGAAACGGCTATGCGCGAGGGTATCCTCGACAAGCTGGCTGCCAGTCGCCAAGCCCTCATCGAACAGTATGGCGAATTCGAACTAGACGATGGCAGCACCCTGGTCAAACACCCAGGGATTGGCTACATCACCCTCGAAGAGTCCCTCTGTTCTGAACCGGTGCGCTTGTTTGAGAGCAAAGTGAAATCGCTCTCCACCAACCGTATTCGGGTGTACCGCTGTGACGCGCTGATTGGCCTTAATGGCAACGTTCGCTACGTGAATCGAACGCTGCTCATTGATGTTGAAATGAGCCAGGCTGCTTTTGCGCAACTGATCGTCAACCCTGGATTTGGTCGATACCCGGCCACCATCCGCCACAACGGCCATGAGGCGGTTGAGTTTGAAGGCGATATCAGCGACCTGCGCGCCAAGATCCTGTATGACACGGCGCAAAGAATGACCAATGGCCTTTCTCAATGGGTGGATGAACTGACCCAGGCATTTGACGCATGTAAGGACAAGGGCGGGGCGATGAGTCAGCAGTCTCGCCGTGACGTTTCGAGAACCGCTAACGTGTTGGAGTCCTGGACGAACAGCAATCCTGGCTTCTACGCCAAGCGTCTGGCCGAATTTTCTGACAGCACGACTGTTGATATCAAGCTGGAAATCATGATGGCTCACAAGCTCAAGCAAGCAGAAAGCCAGTCGGCCATGGATGACCTGGTCGCCGAATCACAAAAAATGGGGATGTACGAATGACTATGTTCTCGCTGACCGAAGCTGAGGCCAAGGCGCTTATTGATCACGCAACGTCTCGCTATGACGAATTGAGTGCACTGATCCCTCACTCCACCTATGCGCTCAAGGAATCGGAACGCTTCGAGGAAGCGCTTGGCAAGCAGGTTGCTGAGGGAAAAATGGCAGACAGTCAGGTTGATGAATACCTGGGAATTCACAACCTGTACAAAATGTCCCCGCGCTCTCTCATGCCGTTTAAAAAGGAAAAGGTGAAAAACCAGGAGTACGGCTACTTCATTGAACACCCGAGCTTCTGTGCAATGTCCCATCAGTCGATTTCCAGCAATTATCCTGCCTTTGTCGGCACTCCTTCCCTGGATAACAAGGTGGTAGGGCTGGAGTTCAGCCACGGCAGGTTGTCTCAAAGCCGCCATGAAGACGAGACATACCTGTCGGATGCGGAGTCACTGCTTCATATCGGGCTGTCGTCCGAACAGTTCGCCATGCTGATTCGGGATCGTAAATCATCCAGCCCCTGTGCAATCAACCGATCCGAATTCAGCTCTGTTGATACTCCGCCGCGCCTTTTGGCTTCAGTGTCGATTGCTAAAGAGGTAAAGGCCAAGGCCATGAAAATCGGCAAGCCGCTGACCGACGCCAGCCTTCGCTTGCAGGCCTTCATGAGCAGCGACAAAAAGATCAGCAGCAAAGCGGATTACGCGGAATTCGAACAACACGTCCAGGCCATCAAGGATGCCATGGAGCTTATCCGTGAGCCCATGAATGAGTTGCTGGCCGAAACCGCTGGGCTGATGGCCCATGCCTCGTCAAAGCAACTCTTGGCGGATATTGCCGAACCCCTGAAGGCGTTGGGCATGGATGAGAGCATCCTGAAGCTTATTTCGCATAATTCCTGAGGAAATCATGAACAAGCACTGCAAAGGCTGTGCCCACCACTACAAGGCAGGCCATCCGAAAACCTCTCCGTTTGCCAAAACCTATAACGACTGGTGCTGCTGGAAAGGCTCCAGAGCCAAGGACGCAATCGGGCACTGCAAGCAGCACAACGGACGAAAAGACAAACAAATTTGAATGGATCACCGGGCCCGGCTATGTGCTGGGCTTTCTCAAAAATCTTCAGCGAGGCGCCCGATGCTTAACGTCCTTTTTCGTCCCATTCGTTCTGTTGAGGACGCTGTTGCTGGCGGACTCGCATGGGGAGTTGTTGCGACCATTGCACTGATACTTTTCGTCATCTCTACGGGACAGACATTCGGACAACGCTGCTCGAAAGAGTACTCCAAGGAGAGTCCTGGCTGGGAAGCTTGTGTGTCACGACTGGCGAAAGGTGGGCCGCTTAACCTTTAATGCAAAGACCGCCTTTGCGCCCAAATCGCTTGATGCTAAAGGGTAAATAAGGTATTCTTTTAGCATACCGAATTTACTTCGCATCAAGGAAATCACATGGCTGAAAAGACACCACTGATCGAAGCACTACAATCCCAGGTTGATCAGCAGGCCGAGCAGATTGAGGCGCTGAAGGCTGAGCTCCTTGAAGACGCCGAAATCTGTGATCACTGGCGGCAGCTGGCGCTCCAGTTTGACCGGCACCGCATGCAGGCTCTTGCTCACCTGCGCCTGGTTGTGTCTGACCCCGAAGGTGGCCTTGAGGATTGCAGGTCTTTTCTTGCCGAAGCTCCCGTTCAAGGTCATGAGCTCACAGCCGAGCTTGATCAGCTTCGCAGTGAGAACGCCTCTCTTCGCACGGCATTCGCCGACTGTATCCAATCGCTGCACGAAGAGATGCTTGGCAAATACCAGGGCCAGCAACCCGATGATATGCACCCGGTCACGTGGCGCCAGTATCACCGCGACATGAAAGAAATCGAGGACTTTAAAGCCATTCTGATCGGTAAAGAATCCGCTCATTCCCCGTCAACACCTCCCGAGAATTAAAATGGTCACAGCAAATGATCTGTACGCTCGAGAGCCCGAGAGCTTAGGTGAGTTGTGGATGCTCTCCTCGAGCGATTACAACCATATCCGTGAAGCGGATATTGACAACTTTCCGTATGATCTTGCGTCAGATCGTGTCGAGGTTCGCATCCTTAAGCATTTCGATTTCGATCATCGTCGATTCTGGAGGCTTTCGACCGTATGGTTCGATGCGAAGCCCGTCATGGTGATCCAGAATGCGGGGCGAGAAGGCGATGATCATGCCCGCCGCTTCATCAGCGATTGGCCTCTTTTTCTTCAGATGTGTACTCATCTTAAGCAGCTGGCCGATTTGAAGGCTCCGGAAATTGAGCAGGCTGATGTTATTGGTGCTGATGAAGCCAATGACAAGCTTGATTTTTTCTACAAAAACCGTCTTGACGGCAGGTTCGTGCAATTCGATTAAACGAATAATTCAACAATTATTGACGCACCGTTGGGTGCTTTGGGGTAAAAAATCATGAAAAAGATGTTTCTTGCAGTAGCTGTTGCTTTGACACTCTCGGGCTTCCTCGATGACGACGCGCATGCAGCGTCACGCAACCTGTCGAAGGCTACCGATAATTTTGAGATCAACCGGCGCGTTGTCTTCTACAACGGCATTACAAGCGAATACGTTTTGTCGGTTGAAGGTCGCTGCTCGATACGAGCGGACGGTGCTGATCGACATCTCGAAGTCACCTGTAAAACAGGAGAAAACGAGTTTAAGACGCACTTCCTGGGCCTCTCGGACAACGTGACCTATTTCGCTGAACAGCTTCAGCCCGTCAGCGTCAGCACCTATCACTATCGCGTGATTTTCAAGCCTCAGTCCATCCTGCCTGACGTTGACTTCAAAGGCAGCGTCGATGCGCTTGGTGATCTAGCCAAATGAGCCAGGCTGATCAGGATTCCGTCACTCCTGAGTCCCTACTCTCTCGCGAGCAGATACACAACATTGCTCGCAAGGTTCATCGCGAATGCAGCGCGTTGCCTGGATCAACCTTCCAAAGCGCGGCAGAGGTAGCTGTGATGTATGCCTTGGAGCTGATTTCACGCAAAACTTAATACGCCTTCCAGGCGAAGAAGCTTCGACTTCCCCAAAACCCGGCCATTCGCTGGGTTTTGTCCGTTTCTCATTGACAGAAAATCAGAATTTCAGTATGCTTTCGGGATACTGGTAATTTTCTGTTACAGGTGATTTTCATGGCAAACAAACCGACTATTAAGCGTTACGAGCCGACGATGGACAGTGCAGGCCGATTCTTCCAAGAGGAAGCTGAAGGCAGAGCTGTGATGTACCGCGACTACCAGAAGTTGGAAGCTCAGCTGGATGCTGTGGACGATCGGCTTCGCAAAGCAGAAGAGGAAAACAAAGAACTTCGCGCTGAGGTTGGGCGGCTGAAGGAAGAGGTCGAAAACAAAGAACTTCGCGCTGAGGCTGGGCGGCTGAAGGAAGAGGTCGAAAACAAAGAACTTCGCGCTGAGGCTGGGCGGCTGAAGGAAGAGGTCGAAAACAAAGAACTTCGTGCTGAGGTTGAGCGACTGAAGAAATAGATCGTAAACATGCCGCGAGGAAGCCCCGCGGGAATAAGTAACCCGCCTTCCAGGCGCGATACCTCTCCTGCAACCCAGCCCCGCGCTGGGTTTTTTGTGCCCGCTGTCACAGCCCTCTTTGCTATATAAAATAAATTGCCAAATTGTTTGACGGTAAAGCACACATTGAGTATACTAACACCATACCAACAAGGGAGGTTCAGCCATGTATGCGATCATGATGATTAAGATGCACCTGAAGCAAGCCCGCAAGTACAAATCCCTGGGGCTTGAAGTTCAGCGTCGCACCGCTGTCGATTTCGCCCTGTACTACCGCCGCCTCAAGAAGGGCCAATCTCTTCAGGCAGCGTAACGCTCCAGATCCACTCTCCCCCGAAAGGGGGAAGAGAGAGGTCGTTTCTTCGCGCTTTGGCGCGGCTTTTATAACGTTTTAAAACCCCACTTGATAAAGGGAAATTCAATGAACATGTTCAACAAGCTGATCGCACTGTCCGCTATGGCGCTTGTACTGACTGGCTGCTCCTCGGCAACCACTGAACAAGTAAACAATCTGGTCTCTTACGAGATTTCCCAACGTGACATGACCGGCCAGAAAGCTTTTCTCAAAGGAAAGACTTCGGTGAACACTCCGGTACTCTTCATTGGGAATTTCGATGCCCCGGTCTTTAAGGAAAAAAGCAGCTTTACTGACTATGCAAGCCAGAGCGTGACCATCAGCACCGTCACGTTCAAGCCGGAAGGCTGGGCGATTGTCGATGCCGATGTAACGGAAGTCTCGGACGATGGCTCCCAATCCAACTGGTTGTTTCAGACCCGCGTAATGCCCAACGAAGAAACCGTGATTGCCAAGTCCTCGGTTGGGCGTGAATACGTTCTCTACTATACACGTTAATTTCAGAGGGGCCGGTTAGGCCCCTTGTTCAATTCTTTGGCGGAAAAATTGACTAATGAGCAGGACAAAGGCACAAGGTTTTAAGATCACAGACTTCGCAGGAGATGTTGACGCTTGCGCATCTTTTTGGCTAAAAGGCGTCGAAATCAGCTTTAGCTCCATTGGCTACTCGAAAGGCAGTCTTCTGAATGAAATCATCGTTTTTGATGAAAATGGCAATGTTTTGAAGCTGATTAAGGGGAAGGTCGAAGACGCTGTTTTGTGGGTGATCGAGAACATCCCAGGCGATACCAATAACGTCAAAACCCCTTAAGTTAAGCGAGACACGTCATGACAGAAGAGCAAAAGCGCAACCTGGAAATCAACACACTTATCCGAGAGTGGTCAGAAGGCGACAAGCTTTCTCTGACCGATGATGAACTGGAGATCCTGCATCACTACTACGCCACACTTTCCGATGCGCTTCGCCATTGCCCGCTTTCCTACAGGCTCATGCGCAGCGACTGCAACTACAAGCTCGATCAGTTGAGCGGCTTCAAAGCATCCAGAGCAGAAAGGAGGCGGGATGAAAAACGGACAAGCCCGGCGTGAGTTGATGATGCGCTTCATCAGGCGACGTGGCCCTGATGGGCTATGCGTCAACAAGCGCTGGACGTTCTCGACACAGGAGGAAACCATCAGTGAACTCCTCAAGCGCGGCCTGCTCAAGCAAACCCGCGTGCTGGGCCTGGGTGTGCGTCATACCATGCTGGTGCCCACTGACGGCGTGTGGTTTGACCCCAATAATGGGCCCTTGACCTGCCCTGAATGCGACTCGCGCCTCACCTCTTTGTGGGAAAGCGCTCAGCACAAGGACGGTTGCACATTGCGCCTGCACCGTTTCGGCATTTACAAGGGCGCTCGCCGGCTGCTCAATTGGAGCTGATTTTTGCAGAAAGGGTTGGTATGCCTTATATTTTGCGGTATACTGTAAACATACCAATCTGAGCAGCACGCCATGATCATTGCAAACCCTTACAAAAAAGGCAGCCTCTACCACTCAAACTTTCAGAGCCATGTGGCCTGGTACAAGGACAAGACGGCAGAGCAGCTCAAGATCAAGCATGCTGATCTGATTGAAGAGTCGGAAAACTTCATGCGGCATGGCTGGCAAACCATGAGCAACCTGAAGATCCAGGCCGATGATATTGCTACCATTTACCTGGCCCGGTTTGGGCATCCTATTTAAATCGGTAGCCGCTTCTTAAGGGGGCGGCTTCTTAAAACGAAATTTTTGTAAGGTTTGATTTATGGCCACCAAAACAACCGGTGTCGAACTGAAAGCATTTTATAATGACGAAGATTTCTGGAAAAGGTCGGTGGATGGAAAGGTCTGGGATATTTGGCATGAAGGTCTAATTCTCCTGGTAAATGGCCAAGAGCAGAGTGAAGATTTTTCTATTGAGAAAGATCTGCAGGATGATGACGCCGTAACGATTCCAGTTGGCGGATTGGTTTACCTGCCTCCTGACCAGGATTGCAGCTTTGAGTCATTTTTCAAAAAGTGGCGCAAGCAGCAAAATACTGCCCACCTCTCCGTTTCTGTGCCAAAAGAAAAGCTCGAAGCTGTGAAAGCCGCAATCCGTGCAGCAGGTGGATCGGTATACTGATTGTCTCTTAAAGGAATATTCAACATGGAATACAAGAAAATTGTTCTGAAATACCGGGAAGCTTCCACTCGGAGCCACCATAAGCCAGGCGATATGTTTGTGGCGCTGGATGAAAACAGTGGCGGTTATCCCTACCGGACGAATGTAAACCGTTGTCACGATTTTAAGTCTGTTGAACAGGCTCGCCGATACCCAGGCCACGATGAGTTTGACATTGTCGAGCTGACCATCACCATTAAAGAGCGAGCCGTGCCGTAAATGACGAACACCGAACTGGAAGAAGAGTGCGGTTCGCCGAAAGCGTTGCAGTACGGCGAAGACTGGCGTGATCATCTGATTTCTGCAATGACGCAACGCATTGAAGATCTGCAAGCGCAGTGCGATGCACTGATGGCAAAGACTCCAGCTCAGACCGTTCAGTTGCCCTCACGTCAATCCATTTCGCCCATCGGCGGCGATGGCCTTGAGGTTCTTTACGATGATGAGGGTGAATGGATGTCGGCTGAGGATGTGATTGCGGCCCTCAAAGCCGGTGAAATTTGCTTTGAAGTATCTTAAGTTAATGTTTCGTCGGCGCCTGGAGGCCTTGCTGATTCGCTTGGCCGCCAGGATTCTGATCGGGCGAAACGTGCATCGTTCTCAGGTGGTATCGCGCCGCGACAACAACGACATGTGGTCGATGGCCGAGAGGCTTGATTCCATCGCGGATCGGATTTTGACCGAGTACAAATAGTTAACCAGGAAATCATCAATATGTCAGAAGCCAAAACCATACCGCCGCGCCCTACAGCCACCCAGGAAATGATCCTGGCAGCCGCTCAAGTCGTTGCCCAAAAGATCGATGCAGACGCTGCAACCATTGCTCAATACTACCGCCACGGCATGGACGGCTATGACCTGGCCAAAGAGCTGGATAAGCATGCCTACTGGGATACCAGCCGAGAGGACATGGAAGCGCTGGATGAGGTTGATTACCTGGTCAGTCGCGCCCTTTACAAAGCTGAGCTGGATTGGTTTTTTGGAAACAATATCGAACCACCGCTTCCTCTCAACTCAAAGATCGTTTGCGGTGTCAGGCAGGAAGTCGGGACAATCACTGGGATCTACAAATACAAGCCGGGCTACTACCAGGTTAAGCCAGAAGGTCAGGATGACAAATTGACTGGAGGCATGCGCTGGATCATCAAGTTTGAAGAGGCTGTCCTGGCGCCTGATTAATTGACTACTATTGACTACTGGTGCGCAGATTCTTGGGGTAACTCGATGGATAGGATCGTACCCGAACGGGGACTTTGGCTGAGAGTCGGCTATTCCAGCGAACCTCCCGTTCGCCTGATTTAAGCCTGATCCTTGACGCCCTCCAGTTCTCTTCGATCTGGATGGCGTATCCGTTCTGGACGCTAGCCAGCTTCGCTCGAAGCGCTTAATTTTCAGACTGATCTGCGATCACTTCCCCCTGCTCTAGCCTGGCTCTGCCAGAAAGGCTCGATCCTCCCTGCTATCCCGCATTAAATCGCTTTCTCCTTCCCTCCTCATGTGCTTTGCGGTATACTGTAAACATACCAAAACATAACGAGATCAATAGCATGGACACTCAGGAAGCGAGCACGAAACCCACCTATATTCACGGTTTCAAGCTGTCCTTTGCAGTTACCGGCTCCTCCTGCCCGAAAGGAAGCGATGTCACGGCTGAACAAATTTCAGAAGCGCTGCTTAAGCGCATTTATCATCTGCTGGCTCATAACGAAATACTGGAGGCCGTTGGCACTCCATTTGACAGCATCAAGGAGTGAAGGTAATGCGTAAATTGGTCTTCAAAGGCACCCTGGCCCTCAGTGGTAATAACGAAAATCTGACTATGGATGACATTCAGAATGCGCTGGCGCAGCTGGGTGATTTCACGATTACTCATGATAGCCAGATCGACACGGCTGACAGCTCTGGCCTGAACAACCATGTTTGGCTGTTCATTGGCCCAGACGATGAGGAGCCAATCCTCAAGGTCAAAGATGCTGGCGAAGTTGAAGGCGAAGAGCTTTCCAGTGAAGAGCATGATCGCCTGATTGAGGAAGGTGTGTGCGTGGGCGTTGTGGTTCATCATCCGCGAGCCGACCGTCATGGGTTTCCTCAGGTGGCCAGCCAAAACCCGGATGATGAAGCAGCTTTCCCGGCTGACTACGGTTTCTCGGTTGACCTGAATGTGTTGGATGTCATTGCCTTTGACACGGGTGATGACGCAGTACAAACGGCCTGGCTGAAGATTGCCGTACGCTGATTCCTCCCTCTCTGTTCATGAGCTTCAACCTATGGGCAGTTCACACTCTGAAGGTTTCCCTTTTTAACGAAAATAAGGATAAATTCGATGTCGAAAGTTGTTCACGATGACCATGGACTGATTGACGCCTTCAATCCCCTGGTTGAGTCCACGCACCAACATTTCAAGCAGATGATGTCGCTGCATGGAACCCGCTTGTTCAAGGTCGAAACCGACAATATCTATCAGGCCTACCTGGACAATCTGCAGCCCGCGTTGATTGCGGAGCATACTTGCCATACCTGCAATCGCTTCATTGAGCAGTATGGTGATCTCGCGTTCGTAACCGATGACGGGCAACTGGTTTCCGCGATCTGGAATCCGGACACCGCGCCAAGTCCTTACAAGTCGTCGATTGCGGCAATGGCCAAGCAGGTTGCCAAGGGCAAGATCGTAGGCGTCTTTCACTCCAAGGAAAAAGTATGGGGCCAGCCACTGACTGGCACCTGGACACACTTTTCGGTGATCCCTGCTCAGCGCATGATCCACGCCGACCGTGCACTCTCCCCCTATGAAGCCCATGCGCTGAGCAAGGAACACTACGGCACCTTGAGCCGTGGTCTGGCGGACTACAGCCGCGAGGTGGTTTCTCAAGCGATGGGTTTGATCCAGTCCGAGGCGTTGTTTCGCAGCGAAAAGGTCTCGGGCCCAGCTCAATTCCTGCTGGATTTGCACGATGCCATCCAGGATGTGCGCGGCCCGCGCCGTAATAACCTGATCTGGCGTGCGGTGGCCATGGCGCCTGTGGGTTTCTGCACCCCGCGAAGCTCGATGATCGGCACCCTGCTTGACGATATTGCCGAAGGCCTGGATGTCGACAGCGTGCGTCGTCGCTTTACTGAAAAAATGGATCCGCTGAAATACCAGCGTCCCCAGGCGCTTCCGTCTGCCGGCAACATTGCTGCCGGTGAAAAACTGGTGGAAAAGCTGGGCATCGCTCCTTCTCTTGAGCGCCGCTATGCACGCCTGGACGAAGTACAGACGATCTGGAAGCCGATGAGGAAGAAGGCTGAAGCTTCGCCTAAGGGTGGTGTATTCGGCCATCTTCAAGCCAAGGGCGAAACGTCTGCAAAGACTTCAACGCTAGTGGCGCCGATTCAGAACATCACCTTTGAAAAATTCCGCCGCACTGTTCTGCCGAATGCGCTTAAAATTGAGCAGAAGATGACAGAATCTCGCATGAACTTTCGGGGCACCCTGACAGCGCTGCATGCCGATGCACCACCGATTCTTCAGTGGGACAGTGAAGATGTCCGCAACCCCTTCAGTGGTTACGTCTACTCAGGCGGCTCTTATCCGAGCAGCTGGGGGCTTTCGTCATCATATTTCGTGAATGTCACAGGAATCATGCTCAACCCGGCCAAATGGGCCGATGAGTCGGCTTACCCGCATCAGGCGAACTACGCCGTGTTCATTCTCGATGGCGCGCAAGATGAACAGAGTCCCAGTCTTTGCCTGTTCCCGGAAATCTTGAAGTCCGACCTTCATCCGATTCGTTCAACCATCGAAGCCTATTCTCGCAACGGCACCGTTCAAGGGAAGGAAGAAGCGTCTGCAAACGGCTATTGCCTGAGCCAAAACGGTAAGTATTCCAACCGCTTCCGGGTCACGACTGAACACGGCATTGCCGAATACTGCATTGACCGCTGGGATTGACAGCAAATTTCCGCCGAACCCCTCGCCTGCTCCGGCAGGTGATGGATTTTCATCGACATTTAAGCAAAAGGAACGGAAAATGGGCAATTCAACCAAACATGTCGGCCTTCGCCCCTATCGACTGATGGACGAAAGTGCTTCCGCAATCCGCGAGAAAACCTTTGCCGAACACTGGCAAAAGCAACAAGACGATGGAGAACTGCTCAGCGTATTGCTTAGCACGGATAATCACCCGGTCAGCTACAGCGAGCGGGATGCCCAGGTAGCAGCCACCATCATTCAGTGGTTGGGTACGCCAGTTGGCCAAAACTTCCTGAATGCGGTTAAAGAAATTTCTGACGAAAAACTGAAAAACAATTGATTCCGCACCAACGCCTTGCTAACTACCGCACCGGATGCCATGGTTCCGGTGCGGTGGATTGTCAACCTATCAGGAATTCACCGCCCTTCTTGCTAGGCCTGATTGCGTAAAATCGCGCTGTTAATCTCCCTGCATGCTTTCTGATAGCGAGATGTCATGGCTCTTCCATGCTCATCGTCACCAAGTCCTTCCTGCAGACTCATCTGGAGCGAGCTAATGGCCACCCGAACAGTCATCGACTGTGCTGGAGTCAGTTTGACGCCGTTGATGAAAATATCCGCTTCTTCCATCCCATATCTCCTTAAATTTCGCTTAGGTATACCTTTATTATACCATCAATTTCTTCACGACAATGCATGGTAAAGTGCAAATGGTTTATTGCTGATCTCTTTTAATGTGGTACAATCTTAGCATACCATTAGAGGATTCACCATGTTTGCTTTCGAGATAACCCCTGAAGACATCGAAGCCGTTTTGCATGCAAACCTGCCCCAGGTTGTTTTCGATGGCCGCTCGGTCGACGAGATGGCAGCGGATCTTATTGATGAACTGGACGCTGAGCGTATTGAACAGGCTGCGTTGCGGTCGGGGTGTGATCTGAATGATCAAACCCAGGGCGCCCATGATGAAATTGCTGCCCTGCTCAGAGAAATGGGCGTTATCGACCGTTTCTAATACCTACAATCTTACGCAAAAAGGAACCGGATTCGTGAACGAACTTATCGAAATGCTGGCGTGCCGGTCATGCAAGCACCTGTATGTGGCTCCAGGCGTCAGCGAGTGTGATTGCCAGGTTGGCGTCAAGCCCGATTACACCCCCTATGTTGCCTTGCGTAAGGCTGATTACGAAGCCTTGAAGGGCCGCACCCCTGCTGATCCGCAGTTGAGCCTGAATGATGAACTTAAGCAGTTGCTTGATCGCAGGGTGACGCTTTATGTTGGTGCCCATTCCTTCCAGGGCCAGATTGGCGAAACAGACTGTGACGATGTAGTGGTGCTTCACACCTCCGACCGTAGGATTACGTACATTCGGATTGAGGCGATCAATGCCTATACGCTTCATCTTGAAGGGTCGTGAAAAATGAGCCTTCCTGCCTGGGTTAGAAGTGAGTGCCGCAAGGTCATACGAAAGCCGTTTCCTTCGATGGCAGAACGAGCAAGCGCCGTTAAAGAAATGGCCTTCAGCTTTGGCTACTTGCACGATCACGAAACAGGCGGGTATGTTTACGTTGGGCCTGAGCCCGAACCCTTGTCTGACCCGAGAAAGCAATGTGACAAAGATCACTGCTGTGCAATTTGATGCCCTTGTAAAATTAATGCGGGGAATCCCAGAAAGTCCCGCCAATCGTGCGGCCCGCCGCGTTCTGGTTGATGGCCTTACACAGGCTCAAGCCGTGCGTGAAACCGGCGCGACACGCTCGACCGTCAGCGATGCGGTGGGGCGTTACGAAGCAGCCGACACCCTTATTCGCGCTGCATACGCCGTGAATTAAACCTTGACTGTACGCCTCTAGGGGCGTATTATAATAATCATAAAAACCCCATCCATTAGGAAGAAGGAAGACAATCATGATCACGGAAGCCACCAAAGACGTACAGCTGATCAACTCCATCAAAGAAGCCGCGATCATGATGATGGATGACCTCCCCTGCCGTATGGCTGAGTTTCATAAAGACTTGGAACTTCACATGTCCACACGGGAGCGTGGTAGCCTGGCCCTGGAGGTGCGTGAGGCGGTACAAGAGCTGGTTGATGAAAAGAAGCTGATCATCATTGGCTACAAAACCAATCGCCGCACCGGCAAGCTGATTGCCCCGGCTGGGTTTCAGATCCTTTAATAAATTGCCTGGCAGGCTCTGAACATGGTTCATCCTGCCTCCCCAGGGGGAAGAAAAGAAATGATCGACGCGCCCCGCGTAATGTCCGACCCTGATGCCTATGTGGCAAAGACCTGGCCAGACCTTCCCAGGCAGCAGCAACGCAGCCTGGCGACCTGGCTGCATAACGGCTGGGAGTTCGTCAATATCGGAAAAGATGGCGAAGTTAACCTGCAGCGCGGAAACGAGCGTGGCTATATCCGTGCAGACGGCGTATATCGTCCAGATTGACGAGGAAATAATCGATGAGCATCCCCCTGGTTCACGAAGATGACTCCAACATGGAACTTGTTGAGGCATTTCATGCTGAAAATCTTCTGGAGCGCTGCTTTTTTTGCAAAAAGGAAACGCGTTTTTGGCACCACGCGACCAACAACCCGGTGTGTCCTGGTTGCGCGTCTTCCCATAATGTTAACGAACTGCCCGGAGGATTTTCTCCGAAGGTTAAGGAAAAAGCTCCCAAGAGAATGACGCCCCTTCAGGCTGAGCTACGCGAGAAGGACGACGACCTTTGGATTGAACAACGGCAACTGGAGCGGAAGTTGAGCGACCTGAAGTATAGGCGCAAACTGAACCAAATGGAGATGGTGAAACACAAGCTGGCCATCAAGCGTCCGATCAATTAATAGGTATTGCTAGCTGGTAAAATGATGCTATACTCATCCGCGAGTTAGCATTTCCAGCCTGCATTGCAGAGAGTCTGAGCTGTGTTCCAAAGAATGGAAGGTCGTCCTGAAGCGCCTTCCTGACCTGACGAGCACTGTATTCCCGTAAAAGTTCAGGTTCTTGAATGGGATCTTGGATTCTCTGCAATGCACGCTGTGCAAGCGCTTAGTGGAACGTTGCGAAGCAAAACGGCGTGAACCCGAGGCGTGTACAGCCGGAGGTGTAGCAAAGGAGTCGCTGGCGCAGGCTAGTACAACCCGGTGGATGTACCCGTAGATTAAGTTCCTACGCTCTCTTCATCCTGGATGCCTCTGGATCGTCCCCAGAACTTTCCCCCTCTCCCCAGGTCTCCAGACCATTCTGAACGTCCCTGGCTGGAATTGCAGATAGCCGCCCAAAGGGCCGAAGCGAAAAAGCCCGCCTCGCTTTTCATCCAGAGCCTCCTCTCGTATGCTTAAACGTCTTGTGAAGGTCAATATTCATGCAAATTCTTGAATTCGTGCGCTCACTTGGAAATCCTTCAAGCGATCTGAAGCTGCATCGCGCTCTGATTGAAGGCTTTCCCCTGAACTATGTTGAGGATGCCTGCGAGCTCACGGGGATTAGCCAGAAAGAGCTGGCCCGCCACCTGGGGCTGACACCTGCTGCGCTAAGTGAGATGCGACGCTCTGGACGCCTCAGCCCATACGATAGCGAGAAGGTTTTTAACCTGGTGGCAGCGTTTTCCAAGGCGGCGCTACTGTTCGATAACAACAAGAACGCCACGCTGGCATGGCTCAACCAACCAGCCCCCGAGCTCAATAACGCCAGGTCTCTGGACATGCTGACCACTTATGCTGGTTTCAGGGCCGTGATGTCCCGAATCGATGACCTGGATCCTGAAAGTCGTTAAGCCACTTCGTGAAGAATGCGATTGCCCTCCTCCAGCCCCTCACGGCTGGTAGCCAATCTTCCCGTCCTTGATGCAGAGCAGCTTCGCGTAGCTTCTGGCCTGTCCTAGCAGCCAGCTTTCCTGCGAACCTCCTTTCAGGTTGATCAGGCTGCCATTGTATTTCAGGTAACCCACGGCCATTAGCGCGTCGCCTTCGCAGCGCTCAAGCGCACGTCGACACTCCACAGCACCCATGCCTGTGTAGTCCCGCAGCATCTTCAGGCTCTCGATCAGTTGTTCAGTGCCACTCATCCAAATCACCTTAAAAGGGGCCAAGCACGTTTGTACTTGGCCCCGTTGGGTTAAATCCACGTTTCCTTGCAGGTAATCAACGTCTGCCCGTGATCCACCTGATTGATAAACTCAATCAGGGCATCGATATCGTTGTGTTCCTCGATCCAGTCGATATAGGCGTCAAGGTCATGATCAGGATTGTTGATCCACTCATCATCCGGGTACGTTACACCGCGTACATCGTCGTTAATTTCCCGAAAATCATCTTCTGACGTGGCTGTATTGATCAACCGTTCCGCCAACTTCCGAACGACAAGAGCCTTGGCCTCTTCCCATGTGCGATAGACATAGGTATCCACGAACTGAATGTTGTCGTCGTTATTTATATCGGTAACGGTGACGGTCACAATCCGAATCGGTTCTGGCGCTGGCGCTGCAGCGTGAGCCGTGGAGGCTGCCGGGACATTTCCAAGCGCTGCCGACATCACATGCCAGTCGTTGTACCCAAAGACAGGCGCAGCCGTATGAAGCGCCTTCTGCAAGCCCAGCGGCGGAAAGCTGCGGGTGTCGCTCAGTTGCCCATGGTAGGCGGAGAGGAAGGCCTTGAAGCCCTCAAGGGTGTTCAGCTGTTCAAATGCAATGCTCATCATCCAACTCCTTTGCCTGTATCGAAGTGCTCCCCCAGTTACACGTCACAGGCCAGAATTCAGATGGTTCATGAATGTCATGGGTGTTCGGTGTTCTACTCTGCATGTACCCACCGGGATCGGCGTTGGAGGCGTAGGCTGCAGCGCCCTTCGGCTTTGTCCGTGTTTCAGAACGAAAGCTTGTCGAAACACCGTTAGTATAGGAAAGGTATACCGATAAGGCAAGCGCTTTATGTGCGGTTAAACGCAAAAAACAACTACAAAGATCCTGAATTTAATGGTATGCTTCAGCTATACCTAAAAACATTGAGGGATCTTACAATGCAAGTCACACGCACCATTGTTATTGAGTGGTGGAAAAACGGCAAAGAGCTCGAAGAAGTTGACAAGCAGTTCGCCAATGACCTGACTGAAGCGGGTTTCGAGCACGCCAACCAGATGTTGAATGATGGCTATTCCTGCGGCGAGCTCAACCATACCGCGTACAGCAACGGCCAGGAAGTGACCTTTAAGGGGTGGTGGAAATTCGATGATCAGTACGGCGAAGAAGACTCTGACTGAGCGAGGAGAGACACGTGGTCGAATTTGATGTGATTGGTGGTGGTTTCTGCCACTGCGAGGTCGAGAAAGAGCTGCTTAAGAACACAACCTATACGCTAGGGGATTTGCTCAATCTGTGTGACAAATACCCCGACCATCCGTTTCGATTTGTGGGCAGCACTCTCACGGTAGGCGATCTCCATTCATGGCGAGGCTCTTACGATCAGCCCGCTCTAGAGCCGTCGCAAGACGTCAAGACCGGCCTGCAAATCGGTCAGCTGTTGCGGGAGCAGATGACTACGATTCATCATGGCTGGAAAGGTGGCGAATACCGTTATCGAGAGTCGGACAGATTTTTTTTGGCAAACAGGGGCTCAGCCAGCGAGTTCATGGTTATCGATTACAGGCTTACGAACAGTGAGGTTGTCCTGATTACCAAGATCATTCCTTGGTAGGCGCTACGTCTCAAGGCCTTATTTTGCTGTTTAGGGCAAAATAAAGTTGTCGGTATGCCTTAATTGGAGTATAATTTTGGCATACCGACAAAGGAGACAGCAATGTCCACCGCACCCAAAGCCTTCACCGTTCTAGGCATGACCCCCGCTAACATGACGTGGGCCTTTGGCAAGCACGCCCAGCGCCTACAGAATGTTACTTATGCAATCATGAGCACTATATGCCCTGACTATTCGGGCGGCCTGTGGGAGTTGCGTCGCTACACCAATGGCAGCTATGCCTTTGTCCTCAATGACACGGATGGCACCCATGAGGTTACCCCTCGCAATGGCTATACCATTCAGCCCTGCACACTCGAGGCGATCTCGCTGGCTGCGTGCCTGATTGCCTACTCCCAAATTTCGATTGAAACATTTCAATCAGGCGATGCCTCGGCTAATCACCTGTTTGGCGACTACTTTCATGGCCTGCGTGACATGCTGTGCGGCGAGATGAATTTCATTCTCGATTCCTCTGAGGAAGGTTTCCACCATCCAGACGAAGAGGAAGTTAAGGAATACGAAAAACTGGGCACCCGCAAGGAACGCGAACATCCAGAAAACAGTCAAATTCTGTCAATCATTGACTAATCGACCATGCCGGCACCCAGTGCGCCGGCTTTCTTTTCGATAATTTAGGTCTTCCCTGCCAGCCTCTTTATGGTATACTTAAAATATACCAAAGCACTAAGGCGCTTCTGATGAGCATGCCGGATTTGATCACAAAAGTGACACAAGAAATCCTTCGACCTGATGGATCTGAGGTCAGGATTGTGGCAACGTCGACAAAGGATTTCATGACGAGGCCCGGCCTGCATCCGGCGCCTGATGTGTATGTGTTGCGGCGCAGCTCCAACAAAGGCAAATGGTCGCTGTGCAGCAAAGATCCCCACCCGGATGCAAAGTCGATGTCTGTCGACGAATACCTAAAAAGGGGTCGATCTGAGATGCTCATGGCCGTGACACATGCCGAAATTATCAAGGTCACCCGCCTGATCGGTCAGCCGATGTCGGCCCTGGCCTAGATTTTCTCCACCCCTACCAATATGTTATGAGCCATACCGGCTCGTTTGGATGGATTTATGAACCGACTGCTGCCTCTTGTTCTACTTGTCGTTGTTTTCGTGTCGGGCTGCGAGATGCGGTCTGATCCGCTGGTGTCATCAACAATAAAAACCTATGAAGTCATATCGATCCAGAGACCCAAGCATTTCATGGTCACCTTTCGAGAGGTTGGCACGAAAAACGTCCATCTTGAGTATATTAGTAAGCGCTGTAGTGCGTGGGACAAGCTTAAGATGGGCAGCTACTGGAATCTGACAGAAGAGACCTATCAAGGCAAAGACGGCCCCTACACGATGCTGTCAGGCGTCAGGGGTGAATTCTGCTGGAAACTGGAAAACCTATAAGGCTTAAAATCGTAATTTACGAAAAAGCGCAAAGTATGGTAGAATTGTTTTAGCAAAAATTGACCAACATCCCAGGAGGGGAATCATGCTCAATGGCGAGTTGTTTTACAGCATTTTGGCAAATATTGCCGGAAGCGTGGTGATTACGGCTGTTTTCTTGGGGTGCTGGCTGTTCTACTATGCTCGACACTCAGCGAATAAATAGATAAATTGTCGTTGAGGCGCACCCTTTTTTGCGGTATACTGCAAACATACTCAAATGAGGGCTTCGGCATGGCATACCCAGACGGTCACCAACGCTTTCGCATTGTCGATGCACCAGAAGGCGGCGAGACAACTATCCTTGAGTCGAGCGACTCTCTTCTCTGGGCTGAGAGTCGCCTCGCCAAACTGATTGATAATGGCGATGATTGCGACCTGTATTTGATGGATATTGAGGAAAATAAAGCATGAGCGGTTTTGGTCTGATTACTGTGTATGCCCGCCGTGAGCCAACTCTTGACAGTATTGCCATTAACCATGGCGTCAAGGGAAAGTTTGATGTGGTTGTTTATGAAGACGCGGAGTGCACAAAGCCCAAGGGCCGCTGGTCGTGGTATTACACCAACAAGCCGACCCGTCGCAACAAGACCGTTATGCTCAATTGCTTCCTCTGGAAGTTGGTTTGGCTGAATGACCTGAAGCCCGAGACTTGAAAGAGCGGCGCTAAAGCGAGATTTCATGAAGAGCGCGCAATTGATTGAGAGTGCCGAGAAGGCGATTCGGGCAAACTACCCGTTTCGCAACGCCTGTTTCGTAATTGGAAACCCGGTGCTCCACCGCCAAATGGTAGCGAATCGTCGCCATCAGCTTCGCGAGTGGGTCGTAGTGCTGCGCGTTGCTCGCGACCCATCCAACGCAACGAGACTTTCTCAAGTCACACATGCTAGGCCGCTAGCAGCTCACGCTCTTCGCGCTCGCGTATTGAGCATTCTTGGTCTCGCTACCGGGTGACCCCCGCCCCAAGGGGCAAGTCGCAGGATCGCTAAGATTTTAAATCTCTTGCTCCCTAGTATGTTTGTGCTATACTGCAAACACTGAGAAGCAATAAGCCTCTCAGGTCAACAGGAGGAGGGCCATGAAGGCACCTAAAGACAAGAGCTTGGCCAAATCGATGGTCATGATCCCGCTGTACCGCTCGCGCACTGAGAAGAGCGCCAAAGCGTACAAGCGTCACCAGAAGCACAAGGGCCGCGAGGCCCTTTAACTCTTCCCTCCTCCTGAACACTCACTCTCGTTGTTCCAAGCACCTGCCTCAAGGCAATTCACACCAAATGTTTGCATGCGACCCTTTTTGTGGTATACTGCAAACATACCCAAATAAGAGAGCATTCCCATGGACGCACGCACCCTCCAGCCAACCAGCCCGAAACGAATGATCGTTTTTGGTCACAAACGCCACGGTAAAGACACCGCGTGCGAGTACATCGAGCAGGCCTATGGCTTGAGCTTTGCGTCGTCGTCCTTCTACGCCTGTGAGACGTTCCTGTTCGAGCAGATGCGTGAAGCCCATGGCTATGCCTCGATTCAGGAATGTTTTGAAGACCGCGACAACCATCGCGAGTATTGGTACAAGGCCATTCGCGCCTTCAATGACGGTGATCTGTGCCGCCTTGGCCGGGGTATTTTTGAGGATAACCCGATTTACTGTGGCATCCGCGACCGAGAAGAGTTTGAGGCGCTGCGCTCGGCGGGCCTGTTCGATCTGGCTATCTGGATTGATGCGTCTGAGCGTCGACCGCTAGAAAGCGCCTCCAGCATGAAGCTTTGCATGGAGGATGCTGACATCGTCATCGACAACAACGGCCCCCAGAGCGAGCTTCCGGCGAAGATTGACACGCTGTTCGCCACGCTGGGCATCCCAAAACTTGCCGCGAACGAAGTGCAGGCTGTTTAACGTCTGGAGAAAGGCATGTCTCTTGGCTACCTGTCAGGAACACACATTAAAGAACTGCTGGCGCTGGGGGCCGTGGAAGTCAGGTACGGCACAAGCGATACCCCCCAGCACCTTGGCGATTTGACCTCGGTTTATTTTTTCGACGCCTCGGGCACCGAGATTGCTCACCAGACTCAGCTCAGCGATACCTACACGCTTTACCGCAGGACGTGGGGTCACGCCAACAAGGCGGCGTATGAGCAATCGTTCGTCTGGAACCGGTTGATGGCCGGGCAGGACGATCTGGTGGATTCCATCATTTACCTGATTGTCTAACTATTGAGATCCTGACCATGCCCATTCCCCTTTATGCAGACGAGCGAGCCAAAAGGTTTTTCTATTACGGTTATACCGGAAAGTCCGGGGATTACTTTTGGAATACTTCCGCAGAAGGCCTTGAACCTACGCTGACTTACCCGAACGGCACCTGTGGCTACTGCGGGAATCGTGCCCTGTCTATTCAAGCAGGTCTGCGCCACCGCAACCGTCTTGACAGCGAAAGGGATTATGACGTGACCGGCTATACGTGCTGCTGCAAGGAGGCTATGGACGAGGTCGAGCACCGTACACTGGTCAAGCAGATGAAGGAGCGTCACGAAGACGAATTGGCGGCACTGAATGCGACTGCGCCCGCGCCGAGTGAAGCCGTGTTTCAGAAATATGCCGAAGGTGTTTTGCAGAATTCGATGAAATCAGCGATGAACTCGTTCAAGCATATCAAGAGCCCCGGCGACTTGAAAAAGCTGGCCGAACGGCTCAAAAGCGTTTGATCGCCCATTTCCAACTTTGCAAGGAATAGCGCCATGCTCACTCCGGAAAACAAGCTCGCAATGTACCGTGCTGGCGACTACCGGTTGCCGGTTCCGCCTGTGCTCACCCACGCGTGGAGTGAAAAGGACTGGATCCGCTTCATCGATCAGCATGGCGCATGGGGTGCTTTTCGAAAGACACTGAAATGTGGCAATGAAGTCTGGCTGTTCAATGGCGAGTTTTCCGACAGCGGAGAACCGCTTTACAGCCCACAGGTTCATCAGGCCTGCTGATCAAGGAGCATGGTATGCAAAACCCTCAACAGTTGATGGCGACCTTGCGCGCCGAGATCCAATCGCTTCAGGATGCGGCCAAGGCCGATGCCGAACGTATTGAATGGCTTGCCAGCCAAATGCAGATGACCTATGGCCGAAGGGAGCTGGGTTACTGGCAGCTAAAGCCTTTTATGCTGCCGGTGGAGTCAGATCGCAATGCGTGCTCAGCGGATGATCTGCGCCGTGCCATCGACGCAGACAAACATTCAGAGCAGGACGAAGCGCTTTAATTCATTTATGACATATTGCCAATGATCAGTGTTAGGATCGTTTGAGTGCCGAAGTATCGGCATTCTGACGTTTTTTCTGTTTTATAGGTCATTCATGCAACTATCACCTGCCACCACGACATTCCAGATTTCAGAGCTTTTGTGCTTTCAGTCAGATGAACGCGACTGCCTGATCTTGCTGGAACTGCTGAACCGTGAAGGTGTGACCAACACTAACGACTTGTCCGATATTGAGCTGGACATTCTGATCGATGAGGCGACTGCAATTCGCAAGACATCCCCTTCTCGACAATGAGCCGGGCTTACGCCCGCTAGCCACGTAAACGTCGAAACGAGGCTTGCCTGGAACCTGTGCGTTAACGGCAGCGCTCTAGCTCGCCACTGAACGCCGCCCTCTTCAATCGCGACACTGAGTCAGCACCGGATCATCGGGATCAACCCCGTTGGCAATCGCCATCGCCCGGTAGCTGTCATGCAACTCATGGCCGCCATCGCTCACGTCCTGCTTGAGCCTTCCCATCGAATAGGCCAGGCGAACCGAGAGGTTGTGCTGGGCGCCGCGCAGCAAAAAGCCTGCACAGGTTGCCGGCTTGCTGGAGCCCGAACTGTGACAGCCAAAGGTGTGTTTGGCCATATCATAGGCGGTGTGCGCAGAGACGCGGAAAGCCCCTGACGGGAAGGCACCGATTGCATCCACACGCCACGGGCAATCCGCGCAAGGCTCTTTGCGGTACTGAAATTTCCCACCTTTGACTGTGACGACCTGGTTGAAGTCATCGACCGGGTGAGTGTGAGTGACTTCGGCCTTCTTGGCTTTTGGCTTGTTTTCCATCGTAGCCTTCCTGGTTAAAACTCAGACCATTTTAAATTAAGTTATGAAGCCAAACCATATTGCTGACGTCAGCAAAATGGTCAGCTCTGCTGACCACTTTAGCATGATAATGAATCAGGACAGAATCAGCACCGCATCCCAGGTTCCGTATTCAAGCTCCTCATCCTTTTGAGGCTCCCATTCTTCCTGCAGATTCTCAATGAAGACCTCCTCATCAAAAGGCATAGCCTTGGGCGCCAGAAAGACGTACTGAGAGCTGCCGTGGCGATGCATGTGCTGACCGAGAATCAGATGCTGATCAAGCGCCTGAAGGCGATGAGCCTCTTCTTTAAGCTCGCCAAGGACGTTCGAATCAACGCCATCGGAAGAGCCCTGAACCTGGCCAATCAGTTCAAACAGCTTGTCCAGCTGCGAGCGGTGGAACATGATCATTCTCCTTGGAAGAAGGCAGCTATCATGGCTGACAAGTGAGGCCATTATACCTTTAAAATATTTATCGGTAAACCGCAAATATACTCAATAATCGCTTTAATGTTTGCTTCTAGAGGGGTACAATAAGCCCATCAAAACACCAGCAATCCAGGGAATCTTTCAACATGGCCAAGCAATTCGAAGACGTATCCGCAGCACGTGGCGCCCCGATGGGGCGTGAAGAATGGCGCGAAGAACCCGTTCAGGGTGCGGTACGTTTGTTCCGCGTTCGCCTGATCGATGGCGATTATGATGATGGTGGTGCGTATTGGGGCTCCGGTGAGCCGCTGTATTGCGCCACGGATGATGTCGGATACCGACGCTTTGTTCGGGCCAGCAGCGAATATAAAGCCCTGGAAGCCCTTGATTTGACCCCAAACATGCTTGTTCAAGTTCGCATTCAGGGGCTTGAGGATTTTGTGGCCAGCTACACCGCCGCCGCCCTGTGGTCTTCCTCTGACACGAACGATGAAGGTAAAGACGTTGCTCTTGATAACTTTGACCTCGCGGATTCCGCCCTGGAATCGATGACCGAGGATTGCAAAGACTTCATGATCACCCATAAAGACCTGCTGGCTGAATACGTTGCAGCGGGTCAGACCCTGGATCAGGCAGGCCATGATTTCTGGCTAACCCGTTGCGACCATGGCGCCGGTTTTTGGGATCGTGGCCTGGGTGAGCTGGGCACAAAGCTGTCCGAGGCCGCGAAAGCGTTTGGCTCGGTAGACCTGTACCTGGGCGATGATGGGCTCGTCCACTGCTGACCTGTCCGTAAGGTGCGCTCACGATGAGCGCACTGTCCAATCACGCGCACCGAGGAATCCCCGCCATGAATGTTTTCGTGCTTTTTGGTCAACGCAAATGCACCTATCCCGGCGAATACGGTCTGGAAGCTCTTGCCTGCATGGATGAGTACGGCCATTCCGAAAATCCTGACTACCTGGAAGACGAGCGATCCAAGTACGAAGAAAACCAGGAATTTGACCGCCTGAGCATCCTCAAGCTGTCCGTCAGCGAGCAGGACGTTCGAAGCGCCCTGTATCCCGAAAGTGCGCCCATTTCCGCGTCTGTGACCTCCGCTGGCTAGCCTCGACCCATGGCTCTGCCTCATCCAGAAAAGCCCGCTCACCACGGGCTTTTTTATTGGGTTTAAACCCAGCCCCCTTGGGAAAGGTTCGACTGGCCTACTCGCCTCCACTGTCCGCACAATTCGTACGTTATTTTACGGTAAAGTATAAACATACCTTTACTTTATTGTAGAATTTGCGATAATACGCACATCAACCAACAGGGTTCGCTGGAGATCATCATCATGGGATTGACTGTCGCATTTGACCGCAAAAAGGGCTTGGAAGCAGGCCTTGTGGTTCGGACTGTGAAGAACGGCACCGATGAGGATGTTCGTGAGGCCAAAGCTATTGGCTATGATGACGATTATATCGCCTGGCTGCAGGAGTCCACTGCTGTTGTGGACATTCCGGGCACCACGCATTGCTCGCAAGACATCGGCTTTGAGGAAAACTTTGCCTTTGCGGCGAACAAGTGGGGTCACACCTACGGCCCGCTGACCACATTTCTCAAGGCCCATGGCATTGATTGGAGCGAGTTCTGATGGAGGCACTCAGCGCCTTCGAGACGCAGCGGGTATTTGCCCGCTACTGCGTGGCTGACTATCTGCACGGTCGGTGTCACCTGTTTGCGGTTGCGGCCAGCCATGCCCTGGGTCTTGATCTGCTGCTGGTGATCGATCCTGAGCCGGTGGATGACGACCTGGATTCGCTGCCGTTCCCCGTGCTCTGCCATGCCGTCTGCCGTCTTCCCGATGACACGCAAACGGTGATCGATGCCGGTGGATGCAGGCTGCTGCAACACGTGATCGATGAGTATTGCACCAACGAATACGAAATCCTTGAAGGCCCGGATGCCTGGGCTTTTCTGGAGAACTGGTTGCCGGTTGAATTTGAAACCGGCGAGGAAGCAGCGCTCAAGGCGCATGCTGCCACGTTGAATATTTCCCCCTTGGATAGCGCCCATGATTGATCAAAACAGCCTGACCTCCCAGCAGCTACGCGCCGCTGATAACGCTTACACGGCCTTTGATTTTGACCTGTACATCAATGACGCCGGGAGCTGGAGGCGGTCGGAGCCTGACCGCCTCACTCGCACGATTTATCATGATGGGGGGCGATGCGCCTTCCATGTGCATTTCTTTCCGCAATCGGCCAAGCTGGGCAAAATCTACGCCCTGGACTTGGAATCTGGCTGCGAGGTGGGCGACGCTGTCGATTACCTGACGCCGGTTAACGCGCTTCATGCCTTCCTTAAAGCGCGTTGGGTCAATGCGGGTCGACCTTCTTGCGCCGTTGAAATGTGTCTATGGGATTTTGAGCGCTTGATGGATGGCCTGCATGTACAGCACGCTGCTGACAGCCTTCTGGTCGAAGGCGCCGAGCTTCTGGAGGAATGGGCAAACCCAAGCAGCCCCCTTTCACTGGAAGAGACCCGGCTCATCGAGAGCATTGGATCCCTGAAAAAGCGCGTTTAATTTTAATAACGGTTTGCCTCACCAACTATTTGCGGTATACTACAAACATACCATCATAGGGGTGAATCCAATGGCCAACTGCACAATCTGCTCGAAACCCATCGTCCTGGTGCCCAGCGCGGAGGAGCGGGCGAAGAAATACGGTGGTAAGCCCAGCGATTACACCAAACTGTTCACTGAGCACAGCGAGTGTGTGGTCGCCAAGCGTGAGGCTGAAACCCTGGAGCTGATTCGCCGCCGCGCCTAGTATTCGTCAGAGAGGTCGCCCCTTCCATGCGGAGCATGGGCTACCTCTTTTTTCTTCTTTTCGGGACAAAAAATGAACCAACAAACAACCAACACGCTGACACTGGATGTGCTCAAGTCTTCATTGGCGATAGAGCCTTTGGCGGTCACCTTGGGTAATGGCATCATTGATGAAACAGATGGCTACGAAGAAGTAGGGATGCGCTGCCATATCCTGTCAATTGATTATGAGGATTCTGACTATATTCATTTGAAAGTTTCCTATGCTGAGTTTGACGAATACAACAAAGCGTTTGAAACCGCAAACTATCACGACGCAGACGGTAATGCTTGTCTGTATGCCCGTGAGGTCGGGGCATACAAGACCGAAGACACTCTGTATGTCAAGATCGAGTCTCTCGGTTCGGTGATTACCATCTTGGAACTTGCTCGCTACTCCTTGCTTCAGGAATTTCTTGCCGACCCCGCTGGCGCCACCAGCTACACGGACTTTCTGGAAAATAAGATCTTCACCCTGCGTGCCAAACTCGAAGGACAATAAGTCATGAACGCCCCTTTTTCACGTAATGCTGGCGCCGATACCGCCGACAAACACATTGTCATGCCTCATGACGTGATCAATGCCAGAACTCGAGCCTTGTCCATTGGCGAGCTGCTGGGGCGACTGGAAGCTTTTACTGAAAATCAGCTGTCCGGCGCTTATAAATACCCGTGGGCCACGCGTTTTGCCATGGGCTACCCCCTGCCCTCCTGGCAGCGCCCGCTGGTCTGGACGCCCATGCAGAAGGTGCGCTTCATCTATTCCATCTGGAGCGGTGGAGAGATTGGCAGCTACCTGGTCAATGATATTTTCGAGTTCGTCGGCGATGACCAGACGCGTGAATTCACTGACGTGCTGCTCGATGGTCAACAGCGCCTGACCACCCTGGAAGAATACGTGACGGATCGTTTTGCCGTTCCCGACCGTGAAGGCACGCTGAGGTTCTGGTCTGAACTCCCGCCCCCTGAGCGTCGTCGCTTTGCTCGCCATCAATTCTCTCAGGCCACCGTAAGCAGCTGGGATGAGAAGTTGCTGCGCCTTGCTTACGACCTGCGCGCCTTTGGCGGCACTGCCCACAACGAAGACCAGCGGGCCAGCGTCTGACACCTCGGAGGTATTGAATGGGTCTTTCTGTTTACCTGACTGTCGATAGCCAGGATGTTTTTTATGGGGGTATCACCCATAATTTAAGCAAAATGGCTGCTGAGGCAGGCATTTACAACGTGCTTTGGCGTGCGGATGAAGCATCCATCCGTTTCGCTCAGCAAATGATTCCTGACCTGGAGTCAGGCATTGAGGCACTTCAGCGCGATCCTGCGCGCTTTATTCCGTTTAATCCTAAAAATGGGTATGGCAATTATTATCTTTTGTTGAGTTTTGCTGAAAACTGCCTAAATGCCTGTCGCACCTACCCCTCTGCCACCGTGGAGATTTTTCGATGAATGCATTTATTCTAGATCATCGAGAATAGCCGGCTGGCGCCAAGGGGCGATGCCTCTGACTCCTGAACTTCACTTTATTTCCGATGCCTTTGTGGTATAATATAAGCATATCATTTAAGCCATCCGGGATTAAAAGCTGTGAGCCACTACGACACCGTTCTGAAAAACCTCTTCATCGACAAGCTGGCCGATATCAAGATGGGCATGGATGTCGTCATGGATTTGACGCTTTTTTTTAAAGAAGGCCATGTTTCCGTTTCTCCCGAAAATGTTGGCTACGAAAAGGAAAAGTCCATCCAAATTTTCCATGATCTGGTGTTCAAGCTTCAACCCGAGGCGTATGCGATTACCTCTGACACCAACATCCGGTCGGCAACCACGGGCGACATCATTGGCGAGCAGTTGATGTCCATCCTGATTGGCAAGGACAGCCAGATTACCACCCATACGCGGCAATACCGTCGAGGGGAGTCGATCACCTTCATCGAGCCCACCGAAATCGATCCCTACACCAAGGTGGGTGGACGATTGACTGAATTCTACACAAAGCCGTCTGTCGAAATACCGGGCAGTCCTTCTCCAGACGTCCTTCGCCACCATTTTTTCCCTACTCTGACGCCTTATTCGAATGTAAAAACAGATAGTCAGCGTGATGAGCCTTCGATTCATTGATTTTTGACAGCAAAGCAGGTTCAGAAGAGAGCCTGCTTTCCAAGAGAGCATTACGCGTGAAGTTTGAAAAAATCAATATGAATCGTGGCGACCGCATGCTCCGTCTTGGATTGGGCCAACACAAAGGCCGCTGGTTCGTTCGAATTGACCTGTGGCGGGTCGGATTCAGAATTGCCGCTCAATAACGACACTAAATTAAAGGATATTTCTCATGGGCTGCTGGAACAAGACCTGCGGATTGACCGGACTTCCTATCCGCTCAGGTGATGACGTCCTGGTGTTCGCACTCGAGCAAAAGAACGATTATCGTGACCGTTGCTACACCACAGCGTTTTGGCGGCCTGTGCTGGTTCCCTTCTACAGCACATATAATGACTACGGTGGCGGTGAGCAAAGTTATGGCGTGGGCTTTGATCTGCTGATAGAGGGTCTGAAAAAGTATCTTGTGGAAAAGGATGTTGGCGAGAATCAATATCATGATATTGCCGTTAATCGCGAGAACATGGATGAAGACCTTTTCTTCAACGCTGTTCATGAAGGTCGCTTGGCTATCAGCAAGCATTTTCAACCCAATGAAGCCCTGGTTGACTTCGTGATGTTTCGTAAGGATGTCGTTGACGATATTCTGACTCACTACATGCTTGAAAAGTATGTAGGAAAGGGGCAAGGCACGAGTGGTTGGGGAAACGCTTACATCGAATATGGCTTCAAGCATATTTTGGATGATGTGCCTGAGTACCTGGAAAGGTTGAATACAAAAATCAATGAAGAATCGTTTTACCCGAGTGCCGAGAGTCTTTTTCTTTATGAAGAAAAGAATAAGGCTGCCAAAATCCTCGTAGACAACCACAATTTCAGCCGACTAATCCGTCCAATTGAAGCATTGAGCCTTTTTGTCGCTGATGGCCATACGGAAAAGGTTCAGGAGCTCATTGAAGGCTGGCTCACGATGAGTTACTTGGAAACCTTCATGAATGCCACTCGCAAGGTGTGGGCCCCAGGCTGCCATGAAGGCAGTCAAGGAGAGGATCACCACGGCTACCGGGTTCTGGCAAACACGATCAATGCCGTCCTGGATCGCCGAGAAAAAGAAATGGATGAGTGCTGATTTATTGATTGATAGCCTATTTGTGGTATACTGCAAACATACTTAAATAGGAGTCGGTCTGGAATGAAAGCCCCCGCACACGTTCAGCGCGCATTCGATCACGTCAAGTCGATCTTCCCCGAAGTCGTGATGGTCATGTACACGCCCACCATGAAGTGGATGTACATTGACGAGGACGGGGAGGCTCCCGCTTTTAATGATCAAGTTGACGTTTCCCTTCTTGAAGATGCGGTTGACTCGCTCGACACCTTTCCCTGCATCTTCCATTTCGACGAATTCCCCTGGCAAGAGGGTTCGCGATTCCGCAATCGGGTCACTGTCGAAGACACGGACTCGAATCGAAATGTGACGATTACCGCTCCAGGCCATGAATGGATTCTGGTCATTACCAATCTGGAATATGGGTCGTTCAACCTGTATTGTGAAAAGAAAAACACACTCTACTTCCCCTCGGTTCAGCAACTGAGGCAGGAATTCGAATACATCGATTGTCCGTAATCCCCTGGAATCCGCTGATCAATCTCAGCGGATTTTCTCCTGTGAAGGGTAAAAACCATGTCCGATATACCTGTTCCCAAAGCTCTTTTTGAGCAATTGATCGCTGATCAGCTTGATCTGGAGCATATGCTCGAAAGCCAGCTTATCGAAGTTCGCAAGCGCATCAAAAACCTCGAGTCAGCCAAGGCCTTGCTGGCGCGTGCCGAAGAGCAATCAATTGCATACGGACGCGTAATGTCGACCGCTCATGCCCATTGCCCGCTTGAGCTTTCTCACCTGGACAAGATGCGCTGGATGGCGGATTACTTCGTCACTCACGCCACTTTGCCGACCCATGAGGCTAACAAGCCTTCGGTTGACAGCAAACGACAAGATTTTCCGCAGGGTGCCCAGCTCACCAATCTCTATCTCGAACTGGATACGGATGAGCACGGTAACAATCGATGCACCCCAGATGGGAATATTTGGCGCATTGAATCATTTGACCAGGAGTCGAACCATTACAGCTTGATCTGTGAGGCGACAGGCGCTGCAATCCTGGTCGATGACAAGGAGATCGTCAGCGACTTCAAGCGAGTCGAGCAGGCCTAGGATTATCCAATCCGAGAGGACAAAGGCGAGCCAATACAAAACTCGCCTTTTTTTCGTTCTTTCGATCAGAAAAAGCTTGTTCACTTTACCTTATAGGGTATAATTTAGGCATACCAAAAAGGATATGTTTTGAACTGAGGACACAACGATGAACACATTTCGCCCAGCAGTTGGTCAGACTCTGTTCATGGCCTTCCAAAACAATAAGCCACACTTGGTGACCGTTACCGGGTTTAACAGTGACCCACGCTTTATTTGCGAGCAGTTCAATTACACGGAGCTGCGTACCAGTCGGAAGGATAGCGGCACCCTCGCTGGCTTTAAGTTCTTCCCTGAGGCCGCAATTGACAGCAAGTTCGTCTACGCCGTCCTGCAGCACTCTGATGATTTTAATTACACCATCGAAGAGGCTTACTTCTTCGATCCGCAGAGCGCTTTTGATCACATTGCTGCAATTGAATCTGGCGCAGCTACGCATCGCTTCGGTAACGATGCGGCAAGTGACCGCACGTATGTCGTGCAGGTTGAGCAGGTCGATTGACCCCTACCCCTAAAGCGTCGTCGAATAAGGACTAATCATGCATCACCTCAACACGTCAGCTTCGGTGGTTTCGGACGACGAAATCGTGGCCGATCTCTTTCGCCTTGCTCGAACCGAACAGTTCAGGCGAGCCAGCGACCTGTTGGCGGCGGGTCAGTCGATGCACCCTAAAGAGAGTGAAGATCGAATCAAGTCTTGCATGCAGCGCTTGGGTGATATTCTTTGGGATACCGATCATGGCGATTATGCGACTGAGTACAAGCTGGATCGAAGCAGGCGTTAAAACAATCTTTTCGTCAGCGATAATTTCAAATAATCCCTGAAAGGATCACTTTTTTATGAGTCTGTATGATCGCGTACGCCCTGGCTCTGAAGCTGCGCCCTGGGTCTGTGAGGAAATCAAAAAGCTTGAAGAGCAGATTGCTCAGCTTGAGTGCATTGAAGTCGACACGGCAATCCCTGACGCAGAGCGTCCGTTGGTTACCGACTCGTTTTCGATTATCAAGGCGCTACCCGAATACGCGTTGTTCTGCGCGATTGGTGATGCTTGTACAACAAGCCCTGGCTTCAATCTGATCTGTACCGAGGCCTTTAGGAAATCGCTCGCACGGTACTGGGCCTCAACACGTGAAAATCCGTGTCCGCATGATCAGTTCTCGCTGGCCTCTGTCCCCAAACCCGTTAGTCTAAAGACAGTCATTGATCCGAAAGGCGCCCTCACAAATCCCGATGTCAGGATGCGTCAGGCTTTTGAAAATCAAGAGCGATTGCGCGACTCCTTTAACCTCCATCGATATGGTGAATACTACGAACGCGAGCTTGGCACCCAGGATCGCTGGGAGCTTTGGCAAATGGCTTGGAGAGCATCACGTGATTGAGACCAAAATCAAAGCCGCCAATCAGCGATGGCAACAGCGAATGGGTAAGATCATGTCGCATCAGTGGTCACCGCCCCCGAAAACCTGCCCGCGCTGCCGAGGATATGAGGTAGAGAAAGCTTCTTGTACAGTGTGCGAAGGCGTTGGCGTGGTCGCCGGCTAATATGTGACTGATCCCGCCAGCGTCCAATCGATTGCTTGCTTCACTCTTAATTTGCGGTATAATACAAACATACCATAAATAAGGAAGCAGCAATGGACATGCAGTACCGATCCCTTCAAACGCTCAATATTTCCCATGAGGCGATAATCACAGGCTCCTTCCTGGCGGGTCGTCAACTGATCAATCTGCATGACATTGAGGACTCGTTCCGTGAAGGGCCTCTACCGACACCAGCCGACAATCTCTGGACGGTCATTGACTTTTCTCCAGAGGACGGCCTGTTTACGCTTAATTGTGAAAAAACGGGCGCTTTCGTGTTGCGCAGTCGCGCTGAACTTGATCGGGAATTTGCCTAATGAGCTCCCTTGCCACTGATCCCGCGCTGACGTTTGCGCAATCCTTAAAAGCCCGCCTGGAGAAGGTCAAGGCCGGCACCTATTCGATGGAGTGCCGAGCCTGCATGGCAGTGATCAAGCCCATCATTAAACAGGTGACCGTCATGGCTCACCAGTCGGGTGACTGCAGGCAGTTCAGCCTGTACAGCGAGATCCTTTGCTGTCCGAAGTGCGGAGAGCGCGACCTGTGAACGTTGGCACCATTGGTCACATTGATCATGGCAAGATAACGCTGAGTCAGGCACTTGTCCGCTCCCTGGGTGAGGACATGGCCAGCAAGGTTGTGCTTCTCGATGAAGAAGGTGTGGCTAGGGCGCGGCGCGACGGCTTCATTCGAGATGATCTGGATGAGGCCTATGCGCAAAGCAGCTTGTTGTCTGGCAGGCCCCGGAACACCAATCGCAAGGCTAAACGAAAAGCCCGACTGCTTGAGCTGCAACGCCGGGCGTTTCTTAAAAACAAATCCTGATCAGACCGCTGGATCCTGCTCATTGCTGGTCAGCGGGATCGCCTCTACGACTTCGCAACCGGCTCGGCATTCGTCCAGCTCGCCCTGACTCATGACTGCCTCACGAACCTTGTCGCCCATCATGTACGTCACTTTGTAGTGCATGATACATCCTCTTCTCAGATCAACTTAATGGTTTGACGCTTTCTCAGCATGGACTCCTTCAACGAACTGCTTGGCGTTATCCAGATTGCGCCACCGCTGAGCACGACCACTTGCAGTCCTTACTTGGCGGCTTTTTGCATCCAGCACTGCGTAAGAAGAAGGACTGCTGGTAACCACTCTCATTTTTGACGCTGCGTGAGTGTACCCATCCCGCTCTTCTGTCCAGCCATCGCTCATGAGCAAACTCCTTTTGTATTTTGCTGAAAACAGTATACTGCCTATTGGGTATTTCAGCAACATACTCTATTTGTTTTTTGCCATTTTTGTAAATTCGATACCAAATCTGTCAATATTCATCATTGTTCATTGACGAGTTTACCTTTTACGGTATGCTCGTCAGCTATCCGAATTAACCAGGACGCCTCACATGTCTACCCTCGACACCCGCACCCCGCTTGAAAAAGCCCACGCCGCTCGCAAGCAGAAGATTGCCGATGGCACCTATCAGTCAGTCCGCATGAATCCGGTGGAAAAGGCCCTGGCGAACCCGCGTAGCAACGTGATGGCCATTCGCGCATTTTGCTACCAATGCATGGGCGGTGAGTCCGTTGTGGCGCTGATTCGTGAGTGTGCAAGCATCCAATGTCCGCTTCACCCGCACCGCCCTTACCAGGTCAAGGCGGGCGCCGAGGTTGAACAGGATGAGGCTGATCTGGAGCTCGAGCTGGCGGAGGAAGAAACCGCCTCTCCCCTTTAACCGTTTGGCCAGCGGATCTGGCTCAGGAGTACATCGCATGTTTGGATACAGCAAAGAAAACAATCGGTACGTCCTGCATGATGGCGAAAGAACCGTGATGACCACCAGCGGGGATTGCGTGGCGCTGGCGTATTCCGTCTACCTGTATGGCGATGGCACCACTCAGGGCACTTTGCATAAGCACGGCGATCCTGAGCACGTGAAAAAGTGGTACGACAACGCGGTGGCCTCCTACAAGAATGCAGGTTTCCATGAAATGGCTGCGTCCCTTTTTTACCTTGAGGGCCCGCTTGAGGTTGGAGAGCTCAACCGGTGCTTGAGCACCACTGGCTATGTCGCTGTTCTGCATTACGCCAAGCAATGTGAAATCCAGCAGCCATCAGGTCATTGAGCCTTCGTCGCTGACGAAGAAGGTGGCGACTCCTATGCTTTACACCTGAGCCTCGAAGATCATCAAAGCCCGGACTTACCGGGCTTTTTTGTGCCTGAATTTTGTTTGAAAATACTTGTATACATGTATTGCACTCCCCAACAATTTGCGTATAATGACAAACACAGCCTAATGACAAGGCTTCCACACTTGCGAGGATGCAGACATGAGCCAGACCGCTATCGTTTCCAATGACTTTTCCGATGTTCCTGAGTCGTTCGGGATGTCCACCACCCTTGAGTTGAACTACATCAGTGGTCAACTGAAAGAAGGCATGCGCAGCCTTGGCAAGGAAAATGGATTTGTCATGGGCGATCCGACCAAGGTTCGTGTGATTGAAGGTTTTAATACTCGCGTTAAGGACGATATCTACTGGGAAAAAATCAACATTCTTGCCCAGTCGATCAAGGAAAACGGCTTTTACAAAGACAAGCCGCTGGCCTGCATCGTGGTTCGTGACGGTGATGAAAACGTTGTTTATGTGGTGGAAGGTCATCGTCGTCTCGATGCCACCCTGTTGCGCATGTCGTGGATGAGTGAAGAAGAAGCTCAAGCATTCCGCATCCCCATGGTCGCCAAAGACCGTGAAACCAGTGAAGTCGATCTGGTCTACGGGATGGCGCAAGGGAACAACGCCGAAGATTTTCGCCCTTACGAGATGGCGGTGTTGGTTAAGCGATTGAAGCAGGTCTATGGCCAAACGGAAGAGCAGATTCTGACCCGAATGGCGGGCAAGATTTCCAGCAGCTACTTGACCAACTTGCTGATTGTCGCTGGCGCCCCCCGCAAGATTGCTGAGCTGGTGCTGACTGACAAGCTTTCGGTAACCTTTGCCGCTAGTGTGATGAACAAATACGGCAATAAAGCGATTGAAGTGCTGGAGCAAACCGAAGCGAATTCGAAAAAGCATGGCAACGGCAAAATCACTGACCGCTTCCTTCCTGGCAAACGTCTTGAATCGGCGCTCAAGAAAGAAGCCGTTGATTTGTACAAGTCGGCCAAGCAGGTGGCTGCAGACCCTGGCTTTACTGGTCTTAGCGAAGAAACCCGCGCCGTTCTGGAAGACTTGCTGCGTGACCTTTCCCAGCATGAAGACGAGCAGGTTGCTCAAGAAAATACGGTTAACGAAGGGATTTCGGCTGCTGTTTAACCCAGCCCGCACTTGCTACAAGGGGGAGCAATCCCCCCTTTTTTAATACGCTAATCCGTGAAAGGCATTGCAGTTATGCTGACCCCATTCCCTACCCTTACTGCCTCTGAGCAAAATCACCTGATCAAGCTGTTTTTTGACCGCAATTCAAAAGAGCTTTATCACAGCGACCCTGGCGTGCTTAAGCGCGTGATGAACAACCTGTGCAAGAAAGGCATGGCGGAGGCCATCGACACGGGTTGGAAAATCACCCAGCAAGGCCAAGCGTGCAGCTTGACGATCAGTTAATTTTCACCTGCGGAGTGATTCATATGCCCAACGCAAACAAGGCTGGCGCGGGTCGAAAAGCCCTTCCGAAAGAAAAGCGTCTGAGTGTCACGATTCAAGAACGCGTGAGGGAATCCGTCTTCTCTGATTACGCAAAACTGGGCGGCAAACCCTTTCTGCTGGAGGTTATCGCCCAGCGGATCGCTGACCACGTTCCCGGCGAACGCATCCTGGCGACCTGCACTCCCCTGAGCGGTGACCCCCTGCGTGAGCCTGAGTCTTTTGATGTTACCCATGCCTTGCTGGCGCTCGGCAAAGAAGCGGCGTTGCGGCTTAAAGACGGCCCTGCGACCGAATACCTGCGCCACAGCACCTACGCCCCTGACTGGGTTCGTCAGCATCAAGGGCTTTTGCGTATTGAGGTGGCTGAAAATATTGCGCGGTATTTTGTGAAAAATACCTTGCAAGATTGACCCTATACGGTAAAATACCAAGTATTCCTACTGATTGGCGCCTTCCGAGCGAGGCGCGCCCATCAATGGCCTCTCATTGCACGGTAGAAGCTATGACTGTTGAAAAGCGTGTCCCTTTGCCCGCTGGCGCCGTGATCGAGTTTTGTGACGAGCACGCCACTGTTATCCACGACCAGGGTGATGATGGGGTTATTACTGTGGATCTGGGCGACCATCAGGCTCGCTGGCGCTGGACGTTTGAAGGCGTTTCCTGCCGCCTTATTTCTTTGCCCGACAAAAAGGATTGACCTATGTACCGACCGCAGCGTGAATGGGCCTGGGACGAAAAGGCCGAAGAGACCTACAAGGCTAAACGTGCTCGACTGGCTGAACAGGGCTATGTCACCGACGAGGATGTGTGTCGGTATTTTGAAGAAAATGGCGTTCCTGATTGCGAGCCGCAAGACATTCGCCCCATGATGTTGGATTCCATTACCATGCGTCCGCTAGAGCGTCTTTTGCGCTCGCTGAGTTAAGAGGTAGCGCTACCCATGTCAGAACGATTAGAACCTGGAAAGGTTTCTGGGCAACAGTTTGATTTACTGCTTGCGGGCACCTCCATCCGAGGGGAGAGAGTGATTGCCGCGTTGCGTGATCATCTGGTTGGAGGTTTGTCGCAAACGGAAGCTTGGGAGAAGCACGGCGTCAACAAAAGCCAGTTCTCCCGTCGCCTCGATGTCATCAAGAAGGAAAGCCTGCGAGCCGAGCAACTGGCCCCCTTCTATTCGTCCAGCCAGGATGAGTCGAGTATGTTCGGCCTGCTGAAACAGGTCTATCCCCACGTCTGCTGGCGTCGCGATGCGCAAAACCTGGATGATCCGTACGAACGACGCGAAGCTGAGAGGCTTCAAGTGCAAATTGATCAGATTGAAGAGGCGCTTGGACTCATTTAACGCTTGATTGTTTTACCATTTAAGGTAAAATGCTCTCATTGAAGGATTAACTGGAGAGCATCATGAAAGCTGATCAAACCACCCTGCACACCCTGCTTAAAGAAGCCCTGGCGATGATCGAAGTGGTCACCACGACTGACTTCGATCTTGAGAAGGTTGCCGACCTGAACCGTCGCGGCTACGAGGCGCTTCAAGACGCCACTGGCACGACCAGCGACCAGTACCGCGCCGAGTTGTACGACGAAGTCTGGGAGCAGGCCCGTGACATGGGCTTTGGCAACGTCAGCGAAGCGCTGGCCGCGTTCAAAAAGCTGTCCGAGCAAACGCCTGTCACCTACCAATACCTGGGTAGCGACAACGAATGGAAGTCTTTCTCGAACCAGCAGCACTACCAAAACACGCTTGAGGACGGGAAGACGCCCATTCGTGCGTTGTATGCCGATCCGCTTCCGGTCTGAATTGTCTTTGGTCTTTCTCGCCTGCACAAGAGATTCAGGCGAGGAAGTACCTTTAAACATTGAGGGCCATGCCATGAGCGGGCGCTACCTGTATTGCCAAAACGAACAATGCGGATGCTACCTGGGCAGCCTGGGAGGCAATTTCTGCCCGATTTGCGACTGGTCTCGAGAGCTGGATGACAACGAGATCGACTACGGTGTCTATAAGGATGAAGAAGATCAGGACGATGAGGAAGTGTCGACCTGATTGGTTTTCTTTAAACCCTTTGCGATGTTTACCATTTATGGTAAAATGATTCCATCAACAGAGATCATCGCAGGAGCCAGCTCATGAACGGTTACATCGCGTTTTTTAATGGCAAGCAACACGAGCTCTACGCAGACAGCTTGTTGGATGCCAAGGAAAAGGCCATTGAGCACTTCAAGCCTGCGAAATCCAAGCGGCACCTTGTCAGTGTCGTGCTGGCCGAGAAGAACGGTCAGCCGGTCACCCATAATCCAGACTACTAAACCATCGCTGGAGCCTCGATCTGACCAGGTCGAGGCTTAGCCCTGCAAAGGTTCTGAATACCATGTCTCGCTCTACCCCCTATGCGCACAATACCCTGAAACCGGTCGCCATCAGCAAAGCCGACCATACAAAGGGTGAAATCGGCTATTGCGAATTTCTGGCCGCACTTCCTTTCAACACCCGGCTGTATGCCGCAGCTCCGGCCCTGGAAGAAGAAGTCGCCAGTCTTCGTGAAGCGTTGAAGTTCGCCCGAACGGTTATGAACGTCACGGCAAAAAATGAAAGCCTCTCTGAGGTTGAACGGCGAAGCCTGCTTTCTGAGGTTGAACGAGCTGACAGTCTGCTTAAATAGGCATATATTGCTTGACTGCTTTACTGTTTAGGGTAAAATATGCCCACTCAACCAAACCACGAGGGTTCAAGCATGTACACCATTGATATCCAATTCCAAGGTCAGATAAAACCGGTCTTGGGTATGCTTGAATTCCGTGGCGAGAAACATGCCTGGCATGAGTGGGCTACCGAAGAGCAGGCCATTCGAGCCGCTCAGTGCGCCCGTCCTGATGCCTCTATGGCGGATCTGCTGATCTGTGATGACAACACGGGGTTGAGGTTCAGCATTCAGGACATCCAGGCCGCACAGGCCCTTTCTATTGACCTTGACCTTCTGCATGACTTTGTCACCTCCCATGGCCATGGCGCCCCCAGTGATGACGGCATTGTGCTAGCAAAACGCTTGATGGTGACCGGCGATGATATGGCCACGGCTGCGGCTGAGGTTGTAGCTCGCGAATTGCTGCTTGAGGACTGAAAATGCGTGATTTCGATAAAAACCTTGAAAGCTCTTCTGAACTACAGCCGGTTTACCTGTACCGTCGCCTTGGTAATACGGATTTCTCTACCTGCGACCGCAGTCGCTTCGTTGAGCTTTCGAGCCATACGCAGTTTGAGACCAAAATTGTTTACGAGCTTGCTGGCGCTCAGGCTGTGGAGAAAAAATCCTTTGAGGTGCCAGAGGGATTCAAGCTTGTTCCGATTGAGCCCACGCAAGAGATGCTGGCATCGTGCACAACGTCAACGTTTGAGCCACTCCGGCGTGAAGTGATGAGCATGGCTGAAGAAGATTATCGAAAAATGCTGGCGGCTGCTCCCCAACCACCGGATGAGGGAGCTTCGCTGGCTGATCGGATGCGCGCTGCCGGCATGCTGACTGTTGACGAGATGATCAGCGGCGCCCCGCTTGATGCGTTCATTCGACACGGTGCCGTTCGCGATCTTGACAGCTATGGTGAATGGCTTGACATGAAGTGTCGCGAATACTTGTCAATGAAGGCCTCTCGCGACCTTGAGAAGCGCGAGGACGATGATCTGTACGAATGGGTGCTGGCGCATGCCGCTGTATTTCAGGAGGCCCGGATCAATTTTAAAACGGCTCGCCTTGGCATGCCTGATGTTTCCAGTCATGCACACGAACCGGTTGCAGTCGTCGATAAAACGATTCCTTCTTGCGAAATTCAATACCTGGAAGGCGTTGACCTCCCTCATGGCACTGAGCTTTATGTTGCGCCTGTTGAGAACAAAAACTTTGTGGTTCGGCATTTTCAAGAATGCCGGGACATGTTTGTCAAAGGCTCAATCAGCTGGAAACTGCTGAACGAAAAAATAGAATCGTTTCTGGATAAAGACGAGTCCGTTGTCGCTCAGTATTACCAGGAATGCCGAGACATGTTTGTCAAAGGCTCGGCCAGTTGGGAACTGTTGAACGATAAAATCGAATCTCTTCTGGAGCAAGACAAGTGATCAATCAGCCTCTACACGAAATACTGCCCGCGCAGGCTGAGCCTGCCCTGACCCAGGATGAGCGGGATGCCGCGCTGATCAAGATTTTCAGTTTTTGCGATTTTGTTATCAAGTGCGTACATCGCAACGGAGAATACGCGCCTGCCTCAAAGCAAGAGCCTCATGAAATCAAGACCTTGCTGGATTCTCTCTCCAGGGTGCAGTCAGGACAGGCCGAGCAGCAGCCGGTGTCAGAAATACGCCGGCGAGCACTCGACCTGTACAAGCCTCCCTTCCGCTTCGAGCACGGGTATATCTTCGCCGCGAATGGGGAAATGGTTGCTGACCAGCACGACGGCCCTAATAGCCTGCGCGTGCGCGGCTGGGGTCGCATCAGCTACATGGAAGACCCGGAAAAGCTACAGGATGAGGTCGGAGCGATGATCGCCGAAGCGTTGAATGCGAAGTGGGGGTTTGTCGCCCCTGTCGCCCAGCCTGCCCCTCGATGCCAGTGCTGTGGTTATCTTGTGACCCAGAGCGAGCACAGAGGGTGCCTGCGTGCTTCCCAGCCCGACACCCATTCGCTGGTGGAGGTGCTGGAGACCGCTGCGAGCACCTTGGATGACTTGCAGGGGGAAATAAACCCCGAGCGAGGTTACGCTGACGAGCTGGAAGCTGAGGTTACGTCGACGCTGGAATCCGTTCGCGCAGCACTCTCCGCTTACTTCACTCAGCATGGAGATCAGAAATGAATGATGTCCATCGCTACCGAGTCGTGAAAATGCTATCCGAGAAAGGAAACAAGATCGGATACGACCCACACGGCCCGGAGGTTGTCCTCGCCACCGACTATGATGCCCTGGCTGCCGAGCGGGATAGGCTGGAAAATGAACTGGCGGAAACCGAACTCCGTGCACTTCGGTTTATCCATCAGTTCAACGCAGCTACTGACCTTGGACGTGGCATGCGAGAGGCGCACGAATTGATTGCGAAAACGGAAACTGGCGAAGAGTGCCGGCAGATTGCATACGATGCTCTTGAGCCGTTTCGGGCTCGCGCCGCCCTCTCTGCCCGAGCCAAGCAGGAAGATGAATAATGGGCCTATTGTGCAAGCTGTTTGAGCACAAACCCCCTCCAACGATCAAATGGTTAAAAAATGAATAACGTCAAACAATATGCACTATTGCATGGCAGCATGGAGCGGGCCAACATTCAAGGTAACGAGGCACCCAGAGGCTTTGTTCGCTATGTGTTGGCTGCTGATTACGACACTCTTTATGCTGAAAACGAGCGGATTAAAGTTGAGCTCGAAGCGTTTAAATCAACCACTATCGATCAGCAAAGAGGTGATTGATGGCGATCCACAGGTACAATGCCGTTCAGATGTTATCCGAGGTCGGCAATAAGCTCCGCGCATCAGAGTCGAGCGCATCAACGCCCAAGGTGAAGCATGAGCTCGAGCTCAAAAGACGCCAGGATTTTGAATCCCCGAAATTTCGGGTGATTGGGTTGAGTATTCTCAACTCTTCACACTAGAAGGTGGTGAGTAATGGGTTACTGGATTGAATTGCGCTGCGAGAATCGAACCAAAGAGTCAGCGATAGGCAGCCCTGATCTGTATCCGAACCACCGATGCTGGTCGCACACCAATGATGGCCCGATGCAGGAAGCTTCCAGCACCCAGGCCAGCGTCCTGTCAGCCTACCGGGATCTTGAGAAAGATGCCCTCAAGCTTGGCTGGAAAAAAAACCGATCAGGCTGGATTTGCCCTTTTTGCAGAACGGCCTTGGCGAACCAAGGTAAAGGAGATAAATGATGGGTGCCGCTTCAGATCTTGTTATTGCCATCTTGGACAAAGAGGTTGCGATGCTGACCGCCGAGCGCGATACGCTGCGTGAAGAACGCAAGGTCATGGCCTCCCGCATCGCCGAGCTTGAGCATGAAGCGATGAAGCGTGATGAAAGCTCTCAGCCTGCCCTTACTGTCTGGTTTGGCCCGTTGCCTGAATCCAATGGAAGGTCAAATTTTACCGCGATTCTGATGCGCAAAGACGCTTCGCTTATGGATGGACTAACCGAAGGTATCGCACTTGATCAGTCCGAGTACCCCGACCGTGTCCGCTATGAAGCTGACCGCTTGCGGTATCTGATCGGAGAGCTGAAAGAAGAGCCTTGCGTCTTGGATTACGATTCTGAAAAACACAGCGGGTATGTCGAACCTGCTGCGAACAACGAGCTGTTGACATCAGCATTGGCAGCTAAAAACGCCATGCAGCACCTTCTGCACAACCTCCAGGCAAGCGGTAAGCGAATCGACCTCGGCCTGGCTAAAGACTCTGCTGAAAACGCAATCCGGATGGTCGACAAAGCCCTGGAAGGTAAGCCATGAAAGATCACGAAATCGCCGCCCTGGTAAACCAGTTGCGCGATGTTGCCACCCAATACGCCGGCACCGAGCAGCTGAGGGCACAGATCGCTTTGGTGATTGCTCCGAGGCTGAGAGCCTTGCAGCACGTCGATACAGCCTTGGCACAAGACGGACGCCTCGAGTCGAAGCTCGAAGCTGCTGGCGTATTCAAAGGCAGTGCTGGCCTTCGTGGATTGCTGGACTCTCAAGAGTTCTGGGATGAACAGCCATATACAACCCGCCTTTATTTCGGATCAGGTAATTCGGACTACCTGCACCGGGATGTGCTTCGAACTGCCATTAAGCTTCTGGATGGGCCCAATACCTCGCAGACTGAACGGGACTCAAAGCAACATATTGACGCTGCCGATCATAACAATAGCCAACAAATGACGGTTCCCGATGGGTATGTCCTCATGCCTGTGAAACTGTCCGCTGAAAATGGTGCGAAAGCAGCACTGAGCGGTGAGTTCACCATAACGCGTGAGGCAACTTGCCCTGCCTGCCAGCACGATGAGGCTGACGAAGACTGCGACGTGTGCTGTGGGAAGATCCAGTACACTGAACACATAACCGTTCCATGGGGCACCATTAAAGAAGTGTACGAATCTGCGGTTCGTGCATGCTCACTTCAGGATTCGCCTCAATGATTCGATCTCTTAAAGTCTGGTGGATCAAGCGCAAAGCCAGAAAAGCCTACCTGAGCTGGCGCGATGCCCATGCCGATCTTGACTGCGGTCGCCATATGGCCGCCATGATCCGCCCTTTGGCTGAGCAGCACGCCGAGAACCAGGCCCTACTTTTCGATATCTACACGGACAAACTGCGCGCCCTGGGTGAGCAGGTGCCCAACAAGAGACTTTCATGGAAATCCCCTAATAGTGAAGCGTAATGCCTTGCCCAACCTCAAGTCTGATCAGGAAAATACCATGACTCCAGCACAGCGCGAGGTAAGAAAAGATCCGGCTAAAAACACGCCCAACAACAGCAAGCCGGTAACCTGCGGTCACAAAGGCTGCGAATCTCTCGGTGAATAGTGCAACACCCTCTTGCACTATTTACCTATTAGGGTAAAATTTCTTCATTGAGATTTTCACATGCCCTGACTCTATGGAGACAATCGTGAGCGAAATCATGGATCGCGCCATCATCGGGATGCCTTTTGACCTGGCGATGCAAAACAGTATCAGCCGGCAACAGTTCTACAGTCGAGCCCAGGCTGTGCTGGCTGAGCGGGATGCGATGAAAGACCGCATTGCTGCACTGGAGGCCCAGCTTGCAGCTGTTAAAGGCAAAGAATCCGCCGCCGACCATGAGAGCCTCCCTCTGAATGCCTGTCTCCGGAAGCGTGAAAGCACCAGAGAATGGGTTCTGGAGCTATCGGGAAGCATCAATGGAACTAATTTCTCCTACCGCCACACACAGCCGCTGAGCGTATTGCCAGAACGTGTGCCTGGCTTGCTCTTTTTCGGAGAAGAGTGAGATGCAGACAATCAAGGTCAAAACAGGAAAGCTAGTCGGGCCTGATCTCAATTGGGCAGTGGCCAAGGCCCTTGGCTGGATCAACTATCCTGAGGACAGCCTCGAGCGGGGTGCTTACTGGCACACCGATCTTGAACGGGCGCCCTTTGGGAAGTGTATTAGGCTTTCTGAATGGAATCCGTCGACCGATATGAATCAAGGCGGGAAACTGCTCGGCAAGATCGGTATTTCGTTGAACTACAGGGGCAAGGGCGACCAGGGCCCGGTCTCAGAATTTGACTGGCAGGCCCTTCATCCAACGGCTTGTTATCACTCCCGCAAGGTTGCCGGGTATGGCCCTGATTTTCTGACAGCGGCGATGCGCTGCATTGCCCTGGCTTTCTTTGGTGAACATATCGACATTCCGACACCCGAATCTCTGCAGAATATGCTTGAATGATTTACCTATTAGGGTAAAATGCCCCTATCTAAATTAGATCGGGAAGGTGTTTTTATGAGCAATACCGGAGTTCACGCCACCCATTGCTGCGGTGAGCATGGCTGCAAGTACGGGGATCATGATTGTCCTGTCGTGCTTGGCCAGGTTGAGCAGCGCTACGTGTGCGAAGAGTGCGAAGATTTCGACCTTCGTGTAGAAGCCGCCATGCATAAAGCCGTTGAGCTCGGTGTGCTCCAGGATACTGCGGAACAGCGGCAGGCACTGCGAGCCATCCTTAAGGCAGCGATCTAGTCCCATCAGCGCGCTGGTCACCGCTGGCGCGCTTCATCTCACTTAAAACCCTGGAATTCTGCAAGCCAGTTCATGGCTCTAAAAATCGAGCATGGGGACGGCTTCTTTCTCTTGATTTAGAGTATGTTTGTGCTATACTGCAAACAATACATTCAAAGGATTCACACCATGACCCGCACCCTTGAAGGAATCTTGAACAGTCATCGTCTCGCCTCGGAACGCCGCGCTGCCGGCAAGCCGATCTGGGACAAAACCATTGATATCCGGTCAATTATTCATGAAGACCAGGATAATCAGTCCTATGAGCACGCCGCGAGTGTGGCCAATCGCATTGGCGCGCTGCTCCGCAGTAGTGTTCCGAAAGGCTGGCTGGACTATGGGGATGATGCCGCTGACTGGCAGTTGATCGAAATCGTTGAAGGCATGGAAGCACTTCGTCCTGACAGTTACGATGATGTCGGTGAAGATGAAGAAGATCCGATCACGCCCTTGAGCGACCTGAACGAAATGCTTGCCGGTCTGTATGACTGGGCTGATGAAAAGCGCATTTTTCTGGGGTGACTAAAAAGTGAACAAACCTACCGCTGCAGATAAGCGCGCAGAAGCCAAGGCATCTGCCAAAATCGAACAGGAAAAGCTTGAGGCCAAGCTGCGCGCTGAGTGGCCTGATCGCCTGATGAAAAACCTGGAAAGTGCCGACCGCGAAGGCTGGAGTATTCAGGTAACAAATGGAAAGTTTCACATTGGCGCCTGGTTCAGCAGGGACACTCACGTCTTTAAGATCGGCTTTCGCCCTGAAGGAAAAATTGTCAACGAGTTTGATCAAAGCGGCGACTTCAATGTGATGAACGAATTCGAAAGCGCTCTTGAACGTGCAAAAGAGATACGTGAAGAAGCTGAGCGGAAACACGCAGTGCGTGCCAGAGCTATTGCAAAGCTGGATGAAGAAGAACGCAACGTACTGGGGATTTAATCGTGGCAGCAATCGAAAAGATCTGTGAATTCAGTGGTGAATACCCTGGCTTCATAATGCGCCGCTACAAGCACAACCTGATTCAGGTGATGCCAGAACACCGCAAGCGGTTTGCCAAGGCTGAGCATGTGCTGCACATTTTTCAGCCGGAACTGACGTGGCTCAGCAAGTCTGGGATGCTTTCCGAATCCTACAATCCCGGCATGATGGCAGCGTATGATCCGCCCTATAAATGCGAAAAGGAATTTCAGGCCGATTTTGCCCGCGAGCATCAATACCGCCTGGTTAAGGACTATGACTACTGCCTTGTGGTCAGTGATCCTAACCTCGCCGGAAGGGTTGAGGGTTTCTACCTGAACTGGACGATGGATTTGTCTGCAACCAAACGCAAGCTCAAGCGCATGCTCAAATGCCGCAAGCTGAATATCCAGGTGCATGCGTGTAGCTACTCGGTATGGCGATATGGCGATACGGTTCAGCTCAAATAAGAATCATTGAAATTAAATTTTGAGGTGGAAACACATGGATATTCACGACAACATCATTAACCTTCAGATCAAAATTCCTGAAGGAATCCAAGGCAATGAGAAACTGATGCTGTGGTACAAGGCGGGTCATCGTGATGCTCGCCATGCAGCCGCCGAGCTGTCGATTCAAATCGCTCAGGAGCTCGAAGACCTCAAGAACGAAAATCGCATGCTGCGCGCCACCTTGGAAGAGTATCAGTCAGGGGATGACGATCTTCATGATGAGGGTCAGATCCCTGCCGGCTATTCGCTAGTGCCTACTGATTCGATTGAGGTCATCGTAACGCCACTGATGGAGGAGGCTGGAATCGCAGCATCCAGCGATCATTACGACGCTAATATCATTCAATCCATGGGTGGCCTGGGAGGCTGTAAAACCATGGAACAAGCCACTCCCGAGGTGGCCCGCTACTTTGGTTGCGAAAAGCCTTCCGTCCAGGTGTTTTTTGAAGCGATGGACGCCCACTCGCCGGATCCCTACGGCAAAGAGGTAACACCGGAGATGATTAAAGCGGGACAGGACATGATGGCTCGGCTATTTGATGCGGCAATGCTCAAGTCTACGGTCAAAGAGAATCCTTCCGCGCTACGGGCGCTGATCAACAGCAATGATGCTCCGGTAAGCATTGCCTACAAGGCGATGCGTACTGCAGCAAAGGCCTGATAATAAGAAAAGCTATTGCCCTGCGCACAAAAAGCCTGAAAAATGTTAGGGCAATTTGAGAAGTATGTTTGCACTATACCGCAAACACCTTTATAATCTGCCCATAAACAAAACGCAGAGGCTTTGGTCATGCAGGTTTCGAATCACGACATTATCGCAAGTGCTCAAAATGTTACATGGCCGACCGCGACGTTCAGTCGTAGCGGCTATGCCAATCATGTTGCGCTGGTGTATAGCGAGCGTCACCACATTGATGGACGCGTGATCGATGCCCAGCATGCCGAATTCTTTGTCCTTGACCACAGCGTGGAGCTCGGAGAGCTGGGTGTTAGCCTGGAGAAATCCTTCAACGCATCCCTCAAGTCAGGCGAGCCTGCCAGAACCTACATTCGAGCGCTGGTTCTCGGCCCCGCCACCGGCCATGTGTTCGAGCGCACCCCGATGAGCAACCAGGACGGCGAGCTGTTCAAGTGTGCAGGGTGCGGACTTGTTGTCACCGGCAGGCCAAACCTCTTTGGCCAGGCTTTTCAGAAGCCCTATACGCTGGTGAGCCCGACAAACAAGGACGCCAGACGGGTGTATAACTCACCCTGCTCGAGCATTCGAACCCTCCCCCTTCAGCGCAAAAAACTGGCTGTACATCAGCCTCACCTCCTTTAAGGATACGGCTCATGTCAGAAACAGCGCTTACGCTTCCTGATGACCTTAGCGAAGGCGAGAAGGCACTCATCAAGCGTCTCCAGCGCAAGCCGCTGGAGGTGTACTGGGGAGCGTCTGGCTGGCGCTCCAACTACCTGCCAAAGCCGGCCAAGCGTGCCGACTTCGACAAGCTTCTTGGCACTCGATTCATTGCAGAAGTCACGCTGGGAAGGATGGTGATCTGCCAGGAATACAGCGAATCCCCGATCCCCTAATAACTTAATCGCCCCTTCGTTTCCTTGGAAAGGGCTATTGCTGGCGCTCTAGAAAGGACACTCACGATGACACCTCCTGTCCCAAACCTCATCATTACCCTGTACGTTGTTGCTTCTACGATAGGCGGCTATGCGCGAGAAGATGCTTCCGAGGCTTCTATAACCGGTATTTTTACCGATGAAGCGCTGGCCAAAAAGGTCGCGATGGCCAGCCATAGCAAGGTTTTTCCAGTCCCACTGAATCAGATTCCTCCGGGCATTGAGCAAAACATGAAGGAATTGAGCATGACGTACGACACATCCTCTCTTGATCAGACGATTGTTCTGACAGATTCCGCCGCCGACTGGATGAAATTTAAATAACCCTTGCCCAGACGGAGGATGTTCGGTATACTGCAAATATATCGAAGGAAGTCAGCAAAAGGCAATTGTTCCCAAACCCCTGCCGGGTTTATGCTGAAGGTATAACTCGGGGATATAACATATGAATCAGAACATTCAGCAATCAGAGCGAGCACCGTGGAATGACTTCCCAAAGGTCATTCGCAATGGCGATTTGCGAACGCTGGAGGTTCACGAGGAGTATGTTGCAGCCAAAGCAGGGGACTGGCGCCAGGCATTTATCCTTATCGATAAGGTGATGACCAGCGAGTTCGTCGAAAGCGTTCGCGAGGCCCTGGGGGGTCGAAAGCCAAAGCTTGTGCCTGTCCTGGCTGTCGAGGCAACGGGATCCAACAAGATTCCGGCGATGATGGCCGTGCACCTGTCTGAACGACTGGGTCTTGATGTTGAGGAAAGCATTATTCAGTCCAGCAAGGTATTTCGCACCAACAGCGGCTCTGACCACAGGTTGGCGTACAACCCGGTCTTTAAAGGGAAGGTTGAGAAGGGTCAGGACTACTTGATCATGGATGACACACTCGCCATGGGTGGCACGCTGTCCTCACTCCGAGGCTATATCGAAAACAGGGGCGGAAATGTGGTGCTTGCCACCGTGATGACCGCCCATCCTGGTGCATTGGATATGGTTATAAAGCCTGCAATGCTGGCGGGGATCGAGCGAAAGCACGGCACCGCGATGAACGAGTTATGGCTGAGTGAATTCGGATACCCAATTGACCAGCTTACCCAGGGCGAAGCCGGCCATTTGAAGGCTGCCGCCAGTGTTGAACAGATAAGAGAGAGACTCCATAATGCCAAATACCAAGCCAATGAACGCTACTCATCCCATCGCTCTTTCTCTCCAGGAAATGGATGATTTGCGCGCCGATATGCATTATGCGATGTCCATGGCCAGAGCACTGCTAAAATCTCGTGTACAGGTTGCACGCTCGGAGTAATTCCATGCCTGACTCAAAAACGAAAGTCCCTGCAGATCTGCATGTTCCGCTTACCGACCAGGAAGAAGCCGATCTTCGAGCTGACATGGCAGACGCTATCGCCAGTGCACGCGAGGTTTTTAAGGCTCGCAGAGAAGACGCCAAGGAACGGGCCGAGTCGAAATAAAAGCCTAACTATTCAGAGCTCAGCTTTAAAAGGAAAGATCATGAGTGAAGATCGAGGCCACTGCATTGGCTGTGGGACTGAGTTGCTGTGCATCGACGATGACCCCAATGGCGACCGCAACGCAACCTGTGCACGCTGTGTGGCAGAAGAGTGTCACGACTTCGATTTGGATCCAGATGCTGTGTTCAGCCGCAACGGTGATCGCCAATACGTAGAGCCTGTTTCCACACCTGTCGTTCACTCGAGCCCTACTCGATATGATTTGCGTGTGACCTCTGATGGTGCCGGCCTGTACGCGACTGAAGAACCCAACACGCGGGGCATGCAGTACGTCATGGCAAGTGCATACGACGCGCTGGCTGCCCGCTTCGCTGAGCTGGAGGCACAGCTTGAAGTTCTTCGTAAAATAGGCGCGCAGGCAGAAGGACGTCTTTCCATTTCTCCTAAGGATCAACCGACTTGAGCATCCATAAGAATCATTTTGTGGCCAAATGTGGTGCCGTCTACCGAACGGTTGTCCTTGCCGAGCATTATGATGCGCTGCAGGAGGAAAACCAGGCTCTGATCAAGCAGATTGATGAGCTTAATGCTCAGATTGCGGAAAGCCTGGATAAAACAGAAACTCCTGCAATTGACAGCAAAAGCTTTCCGATCAATGCCTGCATCTGGGAGCGTGAAAGTACCTCAGAATGGGTTCTCGAGCTTTCAGGGAGCCTTAATGGCGTCAGTTTCAATATCCGGCATACTCAGCCTCTGAGTACCCCGCTGGAAGATGTTGCTGCCCTGGACAACTTCAGTTCATGAGTATGGCAATGCAAAAAATGACCCACTACGTTCCCTATTACCATTAGCGGCGTAAAGCCTCGCCCCTTGGGGCGGGGATATAAGCCGCCTGG
>JADGMW010000082.1_pt1 | contig 90051 bp, 78 predicted proteins | sample 8641801 | NCBI WGS metagenome assembly JADGMW01 (sample SAMN16272018, study PRJNA661076) | feces metagenome | isolation source: fecal sample from diarrhoea affected cattle A | host: Bos taurus | place: South Africa: Lokaleng Village, Mahikeng | collected 2019-09
ACCTCGACGCGGCCCACCATCTTCATGCGCTTCTTGCCCTCCTTCTGCTTCTCGAGGAGCTTGCGCTTTCGGGTGATGTCACCGCCGTAGCACTTCGCCAGCACGTCCTTTCGCATCGCCCGGATGCTCTCGCGGGCGATGATGCGCGCGCCGATGGCGGCCTGGATGGGCACCTCGAACTGCTGCCGCGGAATCAGCTCGCGAAGGCGGCCCGTCATGAGCACGCCATAGGCGTAGGCCTTCTCCCGGTGCACGATCGCGCTGAAGGCGTCGACCTGCTCGCCCTGCAGCAGGATGTCGACCTTGACGAGGTCAGCCTCCTGCTCCCCCGCGGGCTCGTAGTCGAGGCTCGCGTAACCGGCCGTCTTGCTCTTCAGCTGGTCGAAGAAGTCGAAGACGATCTCGCCGAGCGGGATCGTGTACTTGATCTCGACGCGGTCCTCGCCGAGGTAATCCATGCCGATGAGCGAACCGCGACGGCTCTGGCAGAGCTCCATGATGACGCCGACGTAGTCCTTGGGTGCGAGGATCGCCGCCTTCACGACCGGCTCTCGCACGCTCTGGATCTTGCCGACCGGGAACTCACTCGGGTTCGTGACCGTGACGGTCTTCTTGTCGTCGGTCGTGACCTCGTAGATCACGCTCGGCGCCGTCGTGATGATGTCGAGGTCGAACTCGCGGCGCAGTCGCTCCGTGATGATCTCGAGGTGCAGCAGGCCGAGGAAGCCGCAGCGGAAACCGAAGCCGAGGGCGACGGATGTCTCGGGCTCGTATTTGAGCGCGGCATCCGACAGCTTCAGCTTGTCGAGCGCCTCACGCAGCACCGGATAGTCGCTCCCGTCGATCGGGTAGAGCCCCGAGAAGACCATTGGCAGGGGCTCGGTGTAGCCCGGCAGTGCCTCGGTCGCCGGCTTGGCGGCCGTCGTCACCGTGTCACCGACCTTGGACTGCCGCACATCCTTCACGCCCGTGATGATGTAGCCCACCTCGCCCACGCCGAGGCCCTTGCTGGGGATCGGCTCGGGCGAGCTCACGCCGATCTCGAGCACCTCGTGCGTTGCACGGGTCGACATCATCTGGATCTTCTCGCGCGGGTGCAGGTTGCCGTCGATCATTCGCACGTAGGTGACAACACCGCGGTAGCTGTCGTAGACCGAGTCGAAGATCATCGCGCGAGCGGGAGCATCCTTGACACCCTTGGGCGCGGGGATGAGTTCCGTGACGCGGTCGAGGAGCTCGGGCACGCCGACACCCGTCTTGCCCGAGACGCGCAACACTTCATCAGGCGACCCGCCGATGAGCCCCGCCAGCTCGTTCGCGTACTTCTCGGGGTCGGCCGCAGGCAGGTCGATCTTGTTGAGGACCGGGATGATCGTGAGGTCGTTCTCGAGGGCGAGATACAGGTTCGCGAGGGTCTGCGCCTCGATGCCCTGGGCAGCGTCGACCAGCAGGATGGCGCCCTCACAGGCCGCGAGGCTGCGCGACACCTCGTAGGTGAAGTCGACGTGGCCTGGGGTGTCGATCATGTTGAGCGCGTAGGACTGGCCATCGAGTGCCCACGGCATCCGCACCGCCTGGCTCTTGATCGTGATGCCGCGCTCGCGCTCGATGTCCATGCGGTCGAGGTACTGGGCGCGCATGTCACGGTCGGCGACGACGCCGGTCTCCTGCAGCATGCGGTCGGCCAGGGTCGACTTGCCGTGGTCGATGTGCGCGATGATGCAGAAGTTGCGAATGAAGGCGGGGTCGGTCGACGCCGGCTGGAGGGCCTTCTGGGCTTTGGGACTCACGCGTTCCTCTGTGACTGGGTCGGCGCCGCGGACGCGGCACGAAGATGGACGCCACGATTGTCCCATGACGAGGGCCGGCACTCGAATCCCGCCCCACCCCGACACGGCAATCGAATTGTCGAATCGCCCCGCACACTGGTAAAGTTGCCTGTTGGCTTGCGCACCGCGTTCATCCCCCACGATTCACCCGGTGCGAACTGCAGCCCCGCCACCGCTCGTTGCCCTCTACAACGGCGCTGGGAATGGCTGCCACACACCGTCCGGAACAACAGAAAGAACTACCTTGGCAAACATCAAGTCGCAGCTGAAGCGCATCCTCACCAACAAGAAGGCGACGGAGCGCAACAAGGCCGTCAAGAGCGAGCTCAAGACCGCCGTGCGCGCCACGCGCACCGCGATCGCCGCCGGCGACAAGGAAGCCGCCACCACCGCGCTCCAGCTCGCCAGCAAGAAGCTCGACAAGGCCGTGAGCAAGGGCGTCATCCACAAGAACCAGGCCGCCAACAAGAAGTCGGCGATCGCCAAGCAGGTTGCAGCGCTCTAAGCAGCAGAAACTCACACGCCCCGTCTCGCATCGCGAGGCGGGGCGTTCTGCATTCCGCGCGCGCCCGGCGTGCGCGCTCAGGCGCCACGGGAGGCGATGACGCCGACCATGCGCTCGAGCGCGAAGACGGGGTCGCGCTCGGCGCCCTTGACCGCGGCATCCGTCTCGGCGAGCACCTCGATGCAGCGGCCGAGACCATCGCCGCTCCAGCCCTGCAGATCGCGCTTGGCACGGTCGACCTGCCACGGCGCCATCCCCAGCTGCTGCGCGAGCTGGCCCGAGCCTCCCCTCGCACCCGAGACCTTGGCCATCGTGCGGAGCTTCATTGCGAAGGCTGCGACGAGCGGCACGGGATCGGCACCGGATGCCAGCGCGTGGCGCAGCATGACGAGGGCCTCCCCGTGGCGGCCCGCGATCGCGACATCCGCGACCTTGAACGCCGTCGTCTCGACCCGGCCCGAGTAGTACTTCTCCACCGTCGCCTCGGTGATCTCAGCGCTCGAATCCGAGATGAGCTGCTGGCAGGCGGACGCGAGTTCCGCAATATCGTCGGCGAACGCGGCAACGAGCGCGCGGATGGCGCCAGCCGTGGCCCGGCGCCCCGCGACCTTGAACTCGGCGACGGCGAAGTCTGCCTTCTCTGACTCCTTCTTGAGTTCTGTGCAGACGACCTCGATCCCGCCGCCAGTGCCACTGCGAATGGCATCGAGCAGCTTCTTGCCACGCACGCCGCCCGCGTGCCGCAGCACAAGGTAGGTGCCTTCGGCGGGGTCCTCCAGGTACGAGACGGCCTCGGCGATGAAGGCATCCGTGCACTTCTCGACGCCCGTCACGCGGATCATGCGAGGCTCGCCGAAGAGCGATGGGCTTGCGACCGTGAGGAGCTGCCCCGGCGCATAGCCGGCCGCGTCGATATCGCTCACCTCAAGGCTCGGGTCCTCGGTCTTGAGCGTGTCGCGGAGCATCCGGATGGCACGGTCAGCGAGGAAACCCTCCGTGCCCGACACGAGCACGATTGGGGCCGGGCGCACCTTCGACCAGTCCAGTTGCGGGATGGCGACCGACGATTTCGCGCTTCGCGCTGCGGGCCTTGCTGCCACGGTGCTCCTACTCACTCAAGGTCGCCCGAGGCACGAGACTCGGTCTCGCGACGACGAATAACAGCCTAGTGTCGGGCGGCGACATCCTCGTCTGGACCCGACGCAGGTGCCACCTGTCCGGACTCGCTCCACACCCCGATCCTGCCGTCGTGCAGCGCCCACGCGAGCACGAGACCGTGCTGATCGGTGCGCGCCACGGCCGTGCCGAGGCGGCCGAGGAGCGACAGGATGCTCGGGGTCGGGTGCCCGTAGGTGTTGTCGGCTCCGACCCCGATGACCCCGATGGTGGCGGGAACGGACTCGTAGAGGCGTTCGTACTGGTCGGCGGAGCCGTGGTGCGACACCTTGACGATGTCAACACCGCCCAAGGCACTCAACTGCGAACGGGCGCCTGCGAGCATCCGGAGCTGTGCCTCGCGTCCGAGGTCACCAAGCAGGAGCGTGCTCAGACACTGGCACGCGCGCCCGTCCACCGCGAGCACGACGCTCGCATCGTTGCCGGGCGGCATGGCAGGCGTCCGCGCCGGCCACAGGACCGTCCAGCGCAGTCGTCCGAGCTCGCCCGCGAGGCCGCCTGTGGCCGGGACAAGGTGGGCGCCCGCATCAGCGAGGACTTGAAGCATCCGCTCGTCCTCTGGCGAAGCTGGCGGGCCCGCAACGACGGTGCCGACCCTGCCGACGACGGCATCAACGCCGCCCACATGGTCGAGGTCGAAATGCGAGAGCACCAGAATGTCGATGTGGGAGATGCCGAGCCGTGCGAGGCAGGTGTCGAGCGCGGCGGCGGCGGGGCCCGCATCGACCAGCATGACGGTGTCGCTGTCGCGGAGGAGCTGGGCATCGCCCTGCCCCACGTCGCACGCTGCGAACTGCCACTCCGCCGGAGTGTGGAGGGCCACGCGGATCCGGTCGCCGGCGACGAGGCCGCCCGCGATGACGAGCACACCGCACAGCCCGAGGGTCCACCAACGCCTCCTCCGCGCGAGCGTCACGCCAAGGCCGAGCACCGTCAGCGCGGCCGCGAGCCCGAAACCGAGTGCGCCCTCCGCCCACGGGAGCTGGGCACCGGGGAGGCCGCTGAAGAACGCGGCCACGGCGGCAATCCAGGCGGACGGAAGCCATGCGATCCACGCGATCGCCCCGGCGGCCCAGGGAGCAAGGGGATTGACCACGCAGGCAACGAGCCCCAGCACCGTCGCTGCTGGCGCCGCGGGCCCCGCGAGAAGGTTGGCGAGCACGCCGTAGCTGGGAATCGAAGGCGCGAGCAGGATGATGACCGGCTGGCAGGCGAGCTGCGCGGCAAGGGGCACGGCAATCACGGCGGCAAGCGGCGCCGGAAGCACGGTGGCCATGCGCGCCGCGAGGGGCCCGGCGAGCACGAGGAGGCCCGCCGTCGCGAGTACTGAGAGGACGAAGCCATAACTGCGCGCCAGCCAGGGATCGATCGCGAGCAGGACGAGCACGGCGAGGGCCAGCACCGGCACCCCGGCCGCCCCTCTCCCCCATGCCTTGGTCACGAGTACCGCGACAGCCATGGCGGAGGCGCGCATGACGCTCGGTTCCGGTGTCACGATGAGCACGAAGAGGGCGAGGGCCCCGAGGGAGGTGAGCACGCGCAGGCTCCGCGGAACCCGTAAAGCTGCGCCCAGCGCGAGGACCAGCCCGACGACGATGGCGCAGTTCGCGCCGGAAACGGCGGTGAGGTGCGTCAGGGAGGAGGCCTTCATCTCTTCCTCCAACGCCTCCTCGACAGCGCTGGTGTCCCCGATCGCCAGGCCAGGGAGCAGTCCGGCCCCCGGCTGCGGCATCCCTGCCACGAGCATCCGGAACCCCTCCCGGAGTTCCCCCGCCCATGCGACCGGCCCCGACTGGACCTGCTCGACGGATGCCTGACCCCTCGCGAAGACGAGGAATGCCGACGCGTCGGCTGGCGAGGTCACGGCGAGTGTGCCCGAGACCGTGACGCGGTCTCCCACTTCGATCGGCTCCGCGACCGTCGCGAAGATCGTGACCGGCACGGCGGTGTTCATGCGCAGCCCCGCTCCTTCCACGTGATCGATTCGCGCACCGAACCTTGCTGTTGTCGCCGGCTGCACGACCGCCTGCGTGGCGGTCGCCTCGAGCGTGATGTGGCGCGACTCCTCGGCGGCGGCGACGAGGTCGACAGGGCGTCGCCCGTCGACGGATGCCGCGGCGCTCGCCAGCAGGAGCGCCGACGCCGCCGAGGCCAACGCAAGTGTCGTGAGCACCCCGCGCCGCCGAGCTCGTGCGATGAGGAAGAGAAGGACGGCGAGGAGCGCAGCGACAAACGCCGCCGGAGCGGCGGCTCCCTCGACGCCGAGCAGGATGCCGACGACAAGCCAGGAGGCCGCGACGGGCACCGCGAGACGCAGGTCGAGCGGGGGACGTCGATCGCTCATTTCGGGCGGGCGGTCATACGGTCACGAGGCTCCGCATGCCTTCCAACGTCTTCTCGCCGATTCCCGTGACGGCGAGCAGGTCGTCGACGCTGGAGAAGCGACCGTTGGCGTCGCGCCACGCGATGATGCGCGCCGCCATCGCCGGCCCCACCCGCGGCAGGGTCTCAAGCGTTGTCGCGTCGGCCGTGTTGATGTTGACTCGCCCGTCCCCGGCCGCTCCCGCGGCGCCGACAGGGTCGCCGGCGGCGCCGATCACGGGCACTGCGATCTGCTCTCCGTCGTCCACGAAGCGGGCCAGGTTGATGGCGCCACGATCGGCATCCGGCGCGAAGCCGCCCGCCGCCGCAATGGCATCCACCGCCCGCGACCCCTCCGGCAGCTCGAACAGGCCCGGGGCGGCAACGGCCCCGAGGACGTGGACGTAGATGCTCACGGCAGGAGCTTGGATCGACGGGACATCCTGCCCGAGCGTGCCGGTCTCGCCCCTGGATCCCAGTGCCGAGACGAGGACCGCAACACCGAGCCCGAGAAGCAGCAGGATGACGGCCGCTCCCGCACCAACCCGCAGGCGCGCCGGCCCGGGTGCGGCCAGCATCGCTGCAGCCGCTGACGACATCCCTGAGGATCGCTGCGAGGCCATGTCGGCACGCTACGCACGCCGCCACCCACGGCGACGGCTCGGGGGATGCCCTGTGAAGGCAGACCGCGGCCGCGCGCCGTGGAGGACGCTACTTTTTGGTCGTGATGCTCACGATCTTCGGCGCGCGCACGATCACGCGATCCACCTCGCGGTCGCCAAGGGCCCGCACCGCGCCAGCCGACGCGAGCGCGAGTGACTCGAGCTCGGCGGGATCGATCGTGGGGCTGACCTCAAGCTTGTCGCGCACCTTGCCGTCGACCTGCACGACCGCCGTCACCGACTGCTCGACGAGCAGCACGGGGTCAGGCTTGCGCCAGCCGTAGTGGGCCACCGAGCCCGTGTAGCCGAGCCGCTCCCACATGTCCTCAGCCGTGTAGGGAGCGAAGAGGCTGAGCCCGAGCGCAACCGTCTCGGTCGCCTCGCGAACAGCGGGATCCGCCCCTCCGGCGCCGCCGTCGATCGCCTTCCGCGTCGCATTGACCAGTTCCATGAGCCGCGCGACGACGACATTGAACTTGAAGGCCTCCGTCAGGCCGGGGGCGTCGGCGAGGAAGCGGTGCGTGACGCGCCGCAGCGACTCGTCCCCCGTCTTCCACTCGACATCCGGGGAGCTCGTCACGTCGCCCGCGAGGCGCCATGCTCGCGCGAGGAACTTCGCCGAACCGGCGGGCGAGACATCCGCCCAGTCGATGTCGTCCTCGGGCGGACCGGCGAAGGCCATCGTGAGGCGCACCGCGTCGACGCCGTGCTCCTCGAGCTGCTCGCTCAGCTGCACGATGTTGCCCTTGGACTTGCTCATCGCCGAGCCGTCCATGAGCACCATGCCCTGGTTGAGCAGCGCCGAGAAGGGCTCCGTGAACGTGACGTAGCCGAGGTCGTAGAGCACCTTGGTGATGAAGCGTGCGTAGAGCAGGTGGAGGATCGCGTGGGTCACGCCACCGACGTACTGGTCGACGGGCGCCCACTTTTCTGCCTCGGCCGGGTCGAATGCCTGGCCGTCGTCCTTCGGGTTCAGGAAGCGCAGGAAGTACCAGGAGCTGTCGACGAAGGTGTCCATCGTGTCGGCGTCGCGACGCGCTGGCGATCCATCGATCGGATGCGGCACGTTGACCCAGTCCTCGGCCGCACCGAGCGGTGACGAGCCCTTGGGCTTGAGGTCGAGCCCCTCGGAGGGCGGCAGCACGACGGGCAACTGGTCCTCGGGAACGGGGACCATCGAGCCGTCCTCCCCGTGAATGATCGGGATGGGCGTTCCCCAGTAGCGCTGGCGCGAGATCAGCCAGTCGCGCAGTCGGTAGTTGCGGGCCGAGCGTCCCGTGCCGGCGGCCTCGAGCTGCTCGATGACGCGCTTGATCGCGTTGGCCTTGCTCAAGCCGTCGAGCGGACCGGAGTTGATCATCCGCCCCTCGCCGCCGAGCGCCTCACCGGTGACGGCCGGGTCGACCGGTGCGAGATCGGGAAGTACCGGGTCGCCATTCTCGTCGGTCTCGATGACAGGGATCGCACCGGTGACCGGTGCGTTGGTGTCGACGACGACGCGAACGGGCAGGCCGAACTTGAGTGCGAAGTCGAGGTCACGCTGGTCGTGGGCAGGAACGGCCATGATGGCGCCCGTTCCGTAGTCCGAGAGCACGTAGTCGGCAGCCCAGATCGGCAGGCGCTCCCCGTTGACGGGGTTGATGGCGAAGCGGTCGAGGAAGACACCCGTCTTCTCACGGCCAGCATCCTGCCGGTCGATCTCGGACTTCTTCTGGACCTCGGAGAGGTAGCCGGCGAACTGCTGCTTGACCGTCTCGTTCGAGTCCGCGACGAGCTCTGCGGCGAGGTCGGAATCCGGGGCAACGACCATGAAGGTCGCGCCGTAGAGCGTGTCGGGGCGGGTCGTGAAGACGGAGACCTTTTCGCTCCTGCCCTCGATCTCGAAGTCGACCTCGGCACCGATCGATCGACCGATCCAGTTGCGCTGCATCGCGATGACCTTCGACGGCCAGTTGCCCTCGAGCTGGTTCAGGTCGTCGAGCAGGCGGTCGGCGTAGTCGGTGATCTTGAAGTACCACTGCGTGAGCTTCTTCTTCTCGGCCGCGGCGCCGCAGCGCTCGCACGTGCCGTCGACCACCTGCTCGTTCGCGAGCACGGTCTGGTCCTGCGGGCACCAGTTGACCCACGACGCCTTGCGGTACGCGAGGCCCTTCTCGTACATCTTGAGGAAGAGCCACTGGTTCCACTTGTAGTACTCGGGGTCGCTCGTGTGGATGACGCGGTCCCAGTCGAAGGACGCCGCGTAGAGCTTCATGCTGCGCTTCTGCTGGTCGATGTTCTGGTAGGTCCAGTCGCGCGGGTCGATGCCGCGCTTGATCGCCGCATTCTCAGCCGGCAGGCCGAAGGAATCCCAGCCGATCGGGTGGAGCACATTGAAGCCCTGCTGCCGCCAGTAGCGGGCGATCACATCGCCAAGGGCGTATGCCTCAGCGTGGCCCATGTGGAGGTCGCCGGAGGGGTACGGGAACATGTCGAGCACGTACTTGCGCGGCTTGCTGTCGTCGCTCGAGGTGCGGAAGGGCTTGGTCTCCTCCCAGACGGCCTGCCACTTCGCCTGGATGGAGTGGAAGTCGTACTCGGTGCCGTCATCGTGCTGCTGGGCCACAGGTGCTCTCTATTCGTTGCGTGATTCGGTGCAGACCTCCCAGATTAGCGAACTGGGCGCACCCCCGAGCTACCCCTCGTCTGGCGCGACCGGCCGCAGCTGCGGCCAGCGGGGTGCGAGCCCGTCGCCCGAGGAGCGCCCGGTAAGCCGTCGTCCGACCCAGGGGCCGAGATACTCGCGTGCCCACGCTGCATCCGCGCGCGCCGCATCCAGCCGGCTGCGCCTGGGGAGCGGCTCGAGCGGTTCAGGCTCGACCATGTGATCTTCGCGAAGGCGGGCCATGACACGCTTCGCCATGTTGATGTGACCCCGCGTCGACATGTGGAGCCGGTCGACATCCCACATGCGCGGGTCGTTGTACTCGTCGAAACGCCAGTAGTCGACGATGTGCGCACCGCGCTCGTCGGCGATCTCTCGGAGCAGTTCGTTGTAGATGGCCGTGCGCGGCCGGGTCTTGCGGAAGAACGCCGACTTGGCCGTGTCGAACCCCGTGAACAGCACGACCTCTGCGCCCGCGTCCCGGATGCGCGCTACCGCGTCGTCATAGACGGCCATGAGCGAATCGATGTCGACGGAGGGGCGCAGGATGTCGTTGCCGCCCGCATAGATCGTGACCAGCGTCGGCGCCATCTCGATAGCGGGTTCGACCTGCTCCTGCGCCACCTGGAGCAGCTTGCGTCCGCGGATCGCGAGGTTCGCATAGCTCGTGTCGGCATCCGTCGCCGCGAGGCGCGCTGCGAAGCGATCTGCCCAGCCCCTGACGCCGTTCGGCAGGGTCGGGTCGGGGTCGCCGACGCCCTCCGTGAACGAGTCGCCCAGTGCCACGTATCGAATTGTCACGCCAACACCCTACGGTGTCGCTCGCTGACCGAAGTCGCCGACTGCCCATCGCGTTCGAGCAGCACCCTCAGGAGCGCAGCCGCCTTGAGCTTAACCTCCGCGAGTTCCTCATGCGGGACGGAGAGCGCCGTGATGCCACCCCCCGCGCCGACCGTCGCCCCTGCCCCGTCGATCACGATCGTGCGGATGACCATCGCGAGGTCGAGACGGCCATCGAAACCGAGATACCCGAACGACCCCGCATAGATGCCACGCGGGCGGCCCTCGAGGCGGGCGAGGATGCGCACGGCCTCGAGCTTGGGGGCGCCAGTCATCGAGCCGGCGGGAAAGCATGCCTCGATTGCGTCGATGGCGGAGAGGCCGGCGCGAAGTCGGCCACGCACCGTGCTCACGAGCTGGTGCACATGAGGATAGCTCTCGACGCGAAGGAGCGAGGGCACCGCGACCGTTCCGAGCTCGCAGACACGAGCCAGGTCGTTGCGCATGAGGTCGACGATCATGAGGTTCTCGGCCTGCTCCTTGTCGCTCGCCCGGAGTTCGCGCGCGAGGTCGCGGTCGGCCTCGGGCGTGTAACCCCGCGGCCGCGTGCCCTTGATGGGCTGGGTCTCGACGGTTCCCTCGACGGGGTCCACCGCGAGGAACTGTTCCGGCGAGGCACTCAGCAGGGCGGTGTCGCCGAAGCGCAGGAGTCCACCATGGTGGGCGGGGCTCGACCGCCGGAGCGCGAGGTAGGCGGCCACCGCATCCGTCGCGCCCTCGACCCGCGCCGAGGTCGTGAGGCACAGTTGGTAGGCATCGCCCTGCCTGATGGCGTGCTGGCACTCCGCGATCATGCGGAGGTACTGCTCGTCGTCGTGCGCCCATACGACCGGCCCGTCGTACGGCGCTACCGCGGGGGCGGTCGGCGGATGCGCGGCGGCGCCACGGAGGGCCCGGCAGGTCGACTCCCGCCACGCCTCGAGCTCACCGCTCCACTCCTCGCCGAGGGCGAGCAGCGTCACCGTGCGGGCCGCGTGATCGAAGACGAGCGCTCGATCGACGCGCAGCATGGCCGCATCCGGATGCTGGCTCGCGGGCCCGAACGACTCCCCCATTGTGTGGGCGCTGTAGTCGTAGCCGATCCAGCCGACCCAGCCGAGACGGAAGCCACGGCAACTGGAAACCTCGACGTCGGCGTGCGCGGCGGACTCCCGCCGGAGGGCGTGCAGCAGCGGCTCACCTGGCCGGGGAGAGACCCGGGCGGATGCGCGCCCCATGGCACTCACACCGTCGCTCGCCGTCGGGCCGCAGTCGAGCCAGAAGGAGTGCTCATCCTGCGAATGCAGCGTGAGGTATGCGCTTTCAGGGTCCAGCCACAGCCCCAGTGGAGCTTCAAGAACCCGTCGACCCATACGCTAACAATATGAGTGCTCACGCGATCCTGCGGTGGACCGGAACCGGACTCGACGCTGCCATGCAGGGCGAGGCCGATGACGGAGACATCCTCGTCGCCGACTCGTGGCTCGTCACGGATGGCACCGCCCTCGCGATCGCCCTGCACCGGGACCGCTTCCTCGCGACCGCGAGCGGGCTTGCTCGGGATGCAGAGGCGTTCTGGGATGCGGCGATTGCGGCCATCCCCCGCACGGGCGAATGGTTTCCCCGGGTGGAGCTCCGTCGCGCCGGCGGTCGCGTCGAGGCCTTCCTCCGCGTGCGCCCGGCGCCCGAGCGACGCCTCAGCACGACGCTGTTGACGCACGAGGGCGAGGAACCCCGCGAGCTGCCCCGCATCAAGGGTCCCTCGCTCGAGGTGCTCGAGGCCCTGCGATCGCGGGCTCGCGACAGGGGCGCGGATGACATCGTGCTCGTCGACCCGCTCGGTCACGTCGCTGAGACGGCCTCGTCTGCGCTCGCCTGGTGGCGTAGCGACATCCTCTGTCTTCCCGCCCAGGAACTGGATCGTGTCGACAGCGTGACGGCGCGCGCCCTCCTCGCGCTCGCGACCGCCACGGGCACGCAGCTCTCGTGGGAGACGACGACACCCGAAGAGCTCGACGGCCTTGAGGTCTGGACCCTGAACGCCCTGCATGGAGCGCGCATCGTCACGGAGTGGGTGGATGGGCCCGCGACCGCGGAGAAGCCCGGAAGGCTCGGCGCATGGCGTGCCCGGCTCGAGACCCTGCGTCGCCCGCTTCCGGAAATGACGGTGGCCCCCGCGTGAACGAGGTACTCACCTGGCTCCTCGACCTCGTGCAGTCGGTCGATCCCGTGCTGCGCACGATCCTCGCGGGGGTGGGCATCCTTCTCGAGACCTCGGTGCTCGTAGGCCTGATCGTGCCGGGCGACTCGATCGTGATCGTCGCGTCGACCGCCATCGGCTCCATCGTCGAGTACGTCGCGATGCTCGTCGCGGTGGTGCTCGGAGCCCTCGGCGGCGAGAGCATCGGTTTCATGCTTGGCCGCTATTTCGGCCCGCGCATCCGTGCCAGCAGACTTGGTCGGCGCATCGGCGAGAAACAGTGGGTGCGCGCCGAGAACTACACCGACAGGCGCGCGGGCGTCGCGGTCTTCATCTCGCGCTTCCTGCCCGTGCTGCATTCCCTCGTACCGCTGACGGCGGGCATGAGCTCCATGCGCTACCGCACCTTCATGGCCTGGACCGTGCCGGCCTGCCTACTCTGGGCCGCAGGGTATGTGACGGTCGGATGGCTCGCGGCAGGGTCATACCGCGAACTGGCGGACCAACTGCACTACGCCGGGTACATCTTCGTGGCCGTCATCGTCGCATTCCTGCTGCTCGTCGTGCTCGCCAAGTACCTGCTCGGACGGGCTGAGGCGCGCTACATGCAGCGTGCGGGTGACGGCAACGCGACGACGATCGACGAGTGACGGACAACGACTGACGCGAGCGGCGATCAAGATGCGAAGGCGCTCGCCAGGTAGGAGTGCACGAGGGACCGTCCCTCAGCGATGATGCGCTCGTCGCCCGCCGAGTCGAAGGCGAAGGCACGCGCGAGCAGCGAGTCGACGAGCTGCACGGCCACCTCGACACGCAGCGAGAGATCGTCGCCCGTCACGTCGAAGCGGTCAGAGAACACCTCCGCGAGGACGGATGCGACGACCGCGTTGTGCGTGCGGTCCTCCTCGCGCGGGCGCACGTCGATCACGTCGCCGAAGCGGAGCGAACGGAAGCCCGGCTTCGTCGCGAAGGAGCGCACTGCCGTGTCGATCACGGCGTCCACGGCCGACTGCCACGAGGTCACCGATTCCGCCTGGAGCGCGCTCGACACCTCCTCGATGAAGTCGTTGAGGAAACGCACGCTGAGGCTCTGCAGCACGGCGATGCGGTCGGGAAAGTAGCGGTAGACCGTGCCGATGGAGGCGCCCGCGCGCTCGGCAACCATGGCCGTCGTGAGGCGCTCGTATCCGATCTCGTCGATGACCTCGGCCGCGGAGTCCAGCAGACGCGTCAGTCGAGCGGCACTGCGGGCCTGGACAGGCTCATTTCGAAGGGCAGCCGCGGTGCCGTGCAGGGTCGCGTCCAGATCGGAATTGGGCAAGGCGGGGGCTCCTCTTTTAACGAATGTTCAGCTTGTAATCCTACGCCCCGCCCCCGTAGCGGGGGCGCGGGTCGGGCGCGGGCCCCAGCATGTCAAGGCAAACTTTCAGATTGCGTGGGGGCGGCAACACCGGGCATCCGCTCATCGATGTGCCGCGCGCATGCCAGACTGGAGCAATGGCGAAGTCCCACAGCGCGTCGGATAGCGGCAGTGAGGTCTCGCCGATTCCTCATTTCGCCTCACGGCTCGAAGACGCACTCCACGACTTCCGCGAACGCAGCGCCCGCCGCCGGGGACACCAGCCCACCGTGATCCCCTACGCCGGCTACGGGTCGACCGACTGGATCCGCGTGCTCGGCCGCGTGCTGCTCTCGAAGCCCGGCACCGCCACCAGGTACAAGAAGATCCGCGGATGGCGCAGCTTCACGAGCGTGCCCCTCAACGACGTCGGCGTCACGATCCGAATCGGTGACGAGGAGCATCCCGTCCACGCCGACCGCGGTGGCGTGATCGACGCCGTCGTGGCCGTCCAACTCGAGCCCGGCTGGAACACCGTGCACATCCGCACGGAGGGCTCCGAAGAGGTTGAGGCACCCATCTTCGTCGTCGATCCCGCGGTGCGCTTCGGGCTCATCTCCGATGTCGACGACACCGTCATGGTGACGGCACTGCCGCGGCCCTTCCTCGCAGCTTGGAACACCTTCGTACTCGATGAGCACGCCCGCCGGCCCGTGCCCGGTATGGCGGTGCTCTACGAGCGGCTGCTGCACGATCATCCGGGCGCCCCCTGCTTCTACCTCTCGACGGGGGCGTGGAACGTCGCGCCGACCCTGAGTCGATTCCTGCTTCGCCACCTGTACCCGAGCGGCCCGCTCCTGCTCACGGACTGGGGACCGACGCACGACCGCTGGTTCCGCAGCGGACGGTTGCACAAGGAGGAGACGCTGCGCCGCCTCGCGAAGGAGTTCCCCGACATGCGCTGGCTGCTCGTCGGAGACGACGGCCAGCACGACCCAGAGATCTACGGCAGCTTCGCCGAGGAGCATCCCGAGCAGGTGCAGGCCATCGCGATCCGCCAGCTCTCGACCGGTGAGGCCGTGCTCGCGGGTGGTCGCAAGTCAGACGACGAGCGCGCCGAGACAACCGCGACACCCTGGTACTACGCACCCGACGGTGCTGGCCTTTCCGAACAGCTGATCGGGCCGGACCCGCTCTGAACAGCCCATGGGCTAGCGTGGGATGCCGTATGCCAACGACGACCGTTGGCGGCCCTGGAGCATGGAGAGCAATGATCGAGCACCCGCCCGTTGAACGCCACCCGATGGCGATCCGCACGCTGACGGTTGATTCTGTTGCCCGGCTCGGAGCTTCCTTCGTGCGGGTGACCCTCACGGGCTCCGACCTGCGAGGCTTCACGAGCACGGGCCCCGCCGACCACGTCAAGGCCTTCTTTCCCGACCCGGTGACCGGCGAACTCGCAGTGCCCACCATGACCGCCGAGGGCATGAAGCGTCCAGAGCACGGCAGCGTCATCGCCCGTGACTACACCCCGCGCACCTTCAGGCCCGCGACCGAGGACTCCCCCGCACAGCTCGAACTCGACTTCGTCATCCACGGCACGGATGCCCCGGCCAGCACCTGGGCGAACGCGGCCGCCCCCGGCGACACGCTCGTCGTCGGAGGCCCCCGTGGATCGCATCCGGCGCCGACGGGGATGACACGCGTCATCCTGGGCGCCGACCTCAGCGCCCTCCCGGCCGTCGCCCGCTGGATCGAGATGCTGCCCGAGGACGTGGAGATCTGTGCGTTCGTCGAGCTGGAGCATCCGTCAGACGCTGGATACCTCGATCCCGAACTGGTGCACCGAGCGAACGTCATCTGGCTTGATGGCGGGGCCGGCTCGCTCGAGCGCGCCATCCGTCGCCTCGGTGACATCGGCGACGACACCTACCTCTGGCTCGCGGGCGAAGCGGATGCCCTCGTGCCCGTGCGCCGTTACCTCCGCCGCGAGCTCAGCCTGCCAGCCACGCAGGTGAAGGTCGACGGCTACTGGCGTCGCGGTGAGCAGGGACGGGACCACCACGCGCCCATCGACCCGAGCGACCCTGAGGACTGACCCACAAGTCAGCGACGCGCACGCGCGCCCGGGCATACGGTGGGGGCATGCCCCCGATCGCCGCTGTGAGAGCCGCCTCGCGCAGCCCCCTGCTGCAGGTGGTGAAGACCTCACTCGCCTCCGTGATCGCGTGGGTCGCCGCGTGGCTCCTGCTCGACCAGCCGCTGCCGATCTTTGCGACGATCGCGGCCCTGCTGGTGGTGCAGCCGAGCCTCAACCAGTCGCTCGCGAAGGGGATCGAGCGTAGTCTCGGCGTGCTCCTCGGTGTGCTGCTCGCCTACGGCGCAAGCCACCTGTTCGGCGGCTCGAGCTGGGGCGTGCTCGCGATCATCGTCGTCGCGCTCCTGCTCGCCTGGGCGTTGCGCCTCACGCCCGGCTCCACCAACCAGATTCCGATCAGCGCCATGCTCGTGCTCGCGATCGGCGCCGGCAACACGGCCGACTACGCGTTAGAACGCATCATCGAGACCGTCATCGGCGTCATCGTGGCACTCATCGTCAACTTCGCCATCGTGCCGCCCGTGCTCCGTGAGCCCTCGCGGCGCGCGGTCCGGGAGCTCGCCAATCGCATCGCCGACACGCTCGACGAGCTCTCGCAGGTGCTCACGCGCGGCACCGAACGCGGCGAACTCCAGGAGATCCTGACGCGCGCGCGCCAGTTGCGTGCCCTCCAGCGGGATGCGGCCGAACACGTCACCCGAGCTGAGGAGAGCCTGCTGCTCAACCCTCGCCGCGGCATCCACCGCGAGGAGATCGCCTGGGACGCGGAACTGCTGCGCCGGCTCAACGTGCTCGTGACGCGTGTGCTCGGCATGACCAGGGCGGTGCACGATCACTACGACGAGACACTCCGCGCGGAGCCCATGGTGCGCGCGATCGGCTCGGAACTCGACCGTGCCGCGCACGACCTGCGACTGCTCGCCGCACCGCGCCGCGAACCGGATGCCGAACCCCTGACGGCCGACCTCCCGGCGCTCACGGCCCCGCTCGCGATCGCCGTGCCGCACCCCGAGCACTGGATCCTCATCGGTGCCCTCATGGAAGACCTCCGGCGCGTGCGCGAGGAGATCATGGGTGGGCGCGAGGACGCGTGATCAGCCGAGGCGTGCGGCCCCGCCCGCGTGGATAACGCCCTCAATGATTGACCAGCACGGGGCCCGCTGCTAGCGTTCGAGCACTGCACACCCGAAGGCAGTCCCTTACCCGAAGGCCTTACCCGCCATGTCCGTGCGCACCCCCGCGCTCGTCTTGATCGAGCCTGCACTCGTCACGCACGACGAGACGACATTCAATGTCACCGGCCTCGTCAGCGTGCCCGTGCTCCTCGTCATCGCCGCGGCCTGCGGCATCCTCGTCGTGCTGGCGGTCGATGTGCTACGTCTCCGACGCGAATCGCGACTCACCGCCGTGCACGCGGTCGCGAGCGTCATGCTGGCAGCGGCGGTCGTGTCACTCGCGGCGGTCTTCGCCGCCGGGATCGCGACCGTGCCGGCAGCGCGAGCGAACACGGGTGGCATCGGTATCGCCGACGTGTCCCCCGACGCCGTGAATGACCCGCTCCTCGGCGTGCAGCTGCCAACCCTGCCGGGCGAGTGACGGCCGCATCAGTCGTTCGATCGGATCCAGGTGAGCGAGGCGAAGTCCTCGGCTGAGATCCCCAACTCGGTGGCCGTCGATGCGACGATCGTGCGCAACTCGCCGAGCTCTGCACCCTCGCGCACCAGGATGTCGATCCCGCTTGCGACGGCACGCGTGCGCCGGTTGCGCATCACGAGGATGGACCCCGTCTCGTCGATTCCGGCGGCCGACCAGCGGCGGGTCACGAGGGCATCGGTGCCCGAACCCCTCCACGCGAACTCGTCACGGACCCAGCGTGTCTTGCCGGTCAGGGTGCGCGGTCGGCCGTCCAAGCCCGCGAACTCGATCGTCTCGGTCAGGCGCAGCGGCGAGGTGCCAGCGACCCGGAAGGTGAAACGAGGCTCGCCATGGCGCCCGTCGAGCCAGAAGAGCTGGCTTGTCGCGCCGAGGCCCCACGAGCCCGGGAGCACCTCGGCGAGGCGGTGGGGCGTGGGCGGCGTGCGCATTCCTCCACACTAACGAGGCTGTCTGGGAGGCTTTCACCCCAGTCCGGGAGGGTCGGGATTCCCGAGCGGATGCCGTCAGAGGCGATCGACGGCCGTCACCGCGATGACCGCCTCGCCCGCCTCATCCGAAGCCTCGAGGTCGACGACAGCGCTGATGCCCCAGTCGTGGTGCCCCTCGGGGTCATCGAGGATCTGCCTCACGCGCCACTCCCCCGGGGCTCGCTCGACGAGGAGGAGTGCGCTGCTGCGAGCATCCGCGCCCGTCAGGATCTCGTCGTGTTCCTCCCAGTAGGAGTCGAGTGCCTCCCGCCAGCGCTCGGACGTGAAGCCCGCCTGCGCGTCGAGTTCGCCGAGGTCGTCGTAGCGTTCGAGCGCCGCGAGCTGCACTCGCCGGAACAGCGCGTTGCGCACGAGCACCATGAAGGCCCGCTCGTTCGACGTCACGCCGCGCGGCGCCGGCGGCGTCACGGGCGCCTCGGAATGCCGCTCCGGATCGGGATGGCTCAGTTCCTCCCACTCGTCGAGAAGGCTCGAATCGACCTGGCGCACGAGTTCACCCAGCCACTCGATGAGGTCGCGCAGCTGCTCGGTCTTGAGCTCGTCGGGAATCGTCTGTCTGGCCGCCCGGTAGGCATCCGAGAGATAGCGGAGCAGGAGGCCCTCGCTTCGCGCGAGCGAATAGAAGCCGACGTACTCGTTGAACGTCATCGCGCGCTCGTACAGGTCCCTGACGACCGACTTCGGCTTGAGCTCGAAGTCGCCGACCCAGGGCTGCGAGGAACGGTAGGTCTCGAAGGCCTGCTGCAGCAGTTCTTCGAGCGGCTTGGGGTAGCTCACGTGCTCGAGCAGCTCCATGCGCTGCTCGTACTCGATGCCTTCCGCCTTCATGGCGGCAACGGCCTCGCCTCGCGCGCGCGACTCCTGCGCGGAGAGCACGGGACGCGGGTCTTCGAGGATCGCCTCGAGCACCGAGATGATGTCGAGCGCGAGCGTGTCCGACGGCGGCGCCGAGCCGTCCTCGGGCGGGCTGATGAGGTCGAACACGGCCAGCGCGAACGGCGAGAGCGGCTGGTTGAGGGCGAAGTTCGGTTGCAGGTCGACCGTGAGGCGGATCTGGCCGTCGACCTCCTCAACGACACCTGCCGTGCGCAGCGTTCGGTAGATCGCAAGCGCCTGCCGCAACAGCGCGCGCTGTCGTGGACGCGGCTCGTGGTTGTCCTCGAGCAGGCGTCGCACCTCACCGAAGGGATCCTGCCCGCGTGCGATCACATTGAGCACCATGGAGTGGCTCACCGACATGGTCGAGGTGAGACGTTCCGGCTCAGCCGAGATGAGGCGCTCGAAGCTCGGTTCACCCCAGGACACGAAGCCCTCCGGCGCGCGCTTGCGCACGATCCTCTTGAGCTTCTTGGGGTCGTCCCCCGCCTTCGCGACGGCCTTCGCGTTCTCCGACTCGTGCTCGGGCGACTGCACGACAACGGTTCCCGCCGTGTCGAAGCCCGCACGCCCGGCCCGCCCTGCGACCTGGTGGAACTCGCGAGCCGAGAGCTGGCGCATCCGGGTGCCGTCGTACTTGGTGAGGCCCGTCAGCAGCACGGTGCGGATGGGCACGTTGATGCCGACGCCGAGGGTGTCGGTTCCGCAGATGACCTTGAGCAGGCCCTGCTGGGCGAGCTGCTCGACGAGGCGGCGGTACTTGGGCAGCATGCCAGCGTGGTGCACGCCGATGCCCGCACGCACGAGGCGCGAGAGCGTGCGGCCGAAGCCGGTCGTGAATCGGAAGTCGCCGATCGCGTCGGCGATGCGGTCGCGCTGCTCGCGGGTCGCGACACGGATGCTCGTGAGCGCCTGCGCCCGCTCAAGGGCCGCCGCCTGGGAGAAGTGCACGATGTAGATGGGCGCGCGGTGGGTCTCGAGGAGTTCCTCGACCGTCTCATGCACGGGGGTCGTGACGTACTCGTAGGAGAGCGGGACCGGCCGTTCGACGCCCGTCACCGTCGCGGTGCTGCGACCGGTGCGCTGGGAGAGGTCGTCGGCGAGCCAGGCGACGTCGCCGAGCGTTGCCGACATGAGCACGAACTGCGCGTGCGGCAGGGCGAGCAGCGGCACCTGCCAGGCCCAGCCGCGTTCCGGGTCGGCGTAGAAGTGGAACTCGTCCATGATGACGAGCCCGACCTCGGCCTGCTCGCCGTGTCGCAGCGCGACGTTCGCGAGGATCTCCGCCGTGCAGCAGACGATGGGCGCATCCGCATTGACACTCGAATCACCCGTGACCATGCCGACGTTCTTTGCCCCGAAGATCTCGACGAGCGCGAAGAACTTCTCCGACACGAGCGCCTTGATGGGCGCCGTGTAGTAGCTGCGTCGCCCCGAGGCGAGGGCGGCCGCGTGCGCGGCAACCGCGACGAGGGACTTGCCCGTGCCGGTCGGCGTGCTCAGCACGACATTGGCGCCCGTGACGATCTCGAGCACCGCCTCCTCCTGTGCCGGGTAGAGCGTCAAGCCCCGCCCCGACGCCCACGCTTCAAAGGCGGTGTAGACCCCGTCGGGGTCGCCCCCGAGTCCTTCGACGGCGGCGGCGAGGTCCACGGGATGTGTCGGCATGATCTCTCGATCCTGCCCTAGTCGCGGCGTGCCGGCTGACGCGGCAGCACACGTCGGGGTGGGGCGACGCGCGGCAGCCTGCCCACGTGCGGCGCCGCGAGCAGCACGACTGAGATGGCGCCCGCAAGCACGACGGTGGCCGCGCCCGGCCAGGAGAGTGCCGCGGATGCCGTGAGCATCGCGAGCAGGATGGCCCTGTAGACGAGGCCACCGAGCCACAGGCGCGGCGGATGCGGCACCCGCCGCCACGCGATCCTGGCCGCGTGCTGTCGCCAGAGCGCCTCGTTGATCCACAGCCCCAACACGGCGACTGCGACGGCCGCGACGATCCAGGCCGCATTCTCCCCGAGCAGGTCGGTGAGGGCCGAGGGCGTCCATTCGACCGGGCCGAGAAGCAGCGGGCCGAGCAGCAGCACGGTCGCCGAGAGCGCGAGCACGAGCATCCGCTGCAGTCCCAACGCACGCACCCCGCGGGAGTGCCGGATGCGACGCAGCGACGCGTGCGCATCCGCGGCGGGCACCGGAAGGTCGAGCAGGAGGCGCGCGATCGGGTCGACGACCTGGGGGATGTTGCCCGCATAGGCGAGGTGTTCCGTGAACGGCCAGGCCGTGTTGTGCACGGGGCGCTCCTCCGGCCCGGGGGCAGGATTCCGTGGAGTCGTGCGCTCGAAGGATTCCCGCCAGCGGCGCAGGCGGTTGACGGCGGTCGTCGAGATCGGCCCGGAGGGGAAGGGATCGAAGACGCCCCAGAAGTTGCTCCAGCGCACAGGCGGCTCACGCCGTGACCAGCCCACGACCGGGTTCTCCATCGCGGGGAGGTCCTGGGCTGGCCCCGACCATCGGGCGCGCCCGAGGAGCGTGACGGCCGCGCCGACCGTGATGAGCGCATCGACGCGGGGCGGCATGTGACCGTCGGGCCGGTTGAAGAGCACGTCCGCCGCGATCGAGGCACCCTGGGAGTGCCCAAGCACCACGAGCCGGCCCTCGCCGCCATTGGCCGCGACCGCACGATCGAGCCGACCCTCTGCCTCTTCCAGGGCCTCCTCCACGACGCGCCGCATCGCGGCGGCCCGCACGGGTCGCCGCGTCCACGCGGCCGCATCACCGATGAACTCCACGACAAGCTCCACGATGGGTCCGAGCACTCGGGCGACACCGGGGATCAGCAGCACGGGGCCGATGAGGATGAGCGCGGCGTAGCCGCTGAGGAGGAGCGCGCCGAGCGCGAGCCCGAGGACCACCAGCGCAGCCACGGTGGTCACCGCGGTCGCCACGATCAGCGGCAGCAGCAGGCCCGCCCATACGGTGCGGGGCACGGGCGTCCTCGCCGCGGCCCAGCCAGGGAGCGCGACGACGTCGAGCATCATCTGCACGAGGAGCCGGGCGATGAAGCCACCGAGACGGCCGATCGTGCGGCGGAGGAAGCTGAGGCCCCAGACGAAGGTCGCGCCCCTGCCGAGCCCGGGAAACGCCTCGGCCCAGCGGGCCTCCGTGATCGTCACCTCGACGAGACGCCGGGCGCCCGAGTCATCCGTCACCTGGGTCGCCACGACCACCCTCGGGTCCTGGTCGACATCGAGGTCGACCGCGACGAGGCGAGCGGATGCTCCGTCTGCCGCGAGCCAATCGATGCGCCGAACCAGCGGCTCGGCCCACCTCAGGAGCGTCTCGCGCGGCCGCTGCCGACCCATGCCGTGCACGAGCACGAGTTCGACGAAAGACACGTGCAGGGGCGCGTGCTCCCCGTGGCCGACGTCGTTCATGCTGCCGAGGATACGAGCAGCGCATGACAATGTGGCGGGCCGCTCCAAGCCTGCGCCGGGTAGAATCGGCCCAATGAGCGCCGCCCCAGAATCGTCGACCGACGTGTCGCCCGCGACAGGCCACGACGGGATAGACCCCGACGATCTCGCCACGACCCTGCGGGTGCTCGCTGAACTCGATCATCTCGACGACGAACATCCCGACTTCGTGGCCGTGCGCCGCGCGACGGCGCGGATGTTCAAGGCCGTCAAGCGCAACCGCAAGGTCGAGAAGCGCAGTGCCATCGCGGAGGCCGACCGTGCCGTCGTCGCGGCGACCGCGACGGGTGCGCCCGACCGCATCGACGACGAGACTCGCGGCGTGCCGCTCGCGCCGGGCACGACCGCCCCCATCGCCGGCCACCTCATCAAGTCGCGCGCCTGCTACATCTGCAAGCAGCACTACACGCAGGTCGACGCGTTCTACCACCAGCTCTGCCCCGACTGCGCCGCCTTCAGCCACGAGAAGCGCAACGCGCGCACCGACCTCACGGGCAAGCGTGCCCTGCTGACGGGCGGCCGCGCGAAGATCGGCATGCACATCGCCCTGCGCCTGCTGCGCGACGGCGCCCACACGACCATCACGACGCGCTTTCCCCGCGACGCCGTGCGCCGCTTCTCCTCGCTCGAGGACTCAGAAGAGTGGCTCCACCGCCTGCGGGTCGTCGGCATCGACCTGCGCGATCCGGCCCAGGTCATCGGCCTTGCAGACTCCGTCGCCGAGCAGGGCCCCCTCGACATCCTCATCAACAACGCCGCCCAGACGGTGCGCCGCTCCCCCGGTGCCTACAGCGCGCTCGTCGAGGCCGAGCGGGCTCCCCTGCCAGACGGCCCCCAGGTCGAACTCGTGACCTTCGGCCACACGAATGACCAGCATCCGCTCTCCATCGCGGCCTCCGTCACGGCGCATCCGCTGCTCGCTCGCACGGCTGTCGACGCCGACCGACGCACGGCGGCAGAAGCGCTCGCGGCCGAGGCCATGATGGCGGGGTCGTCGTCACTCGAGCGACTCGCCGCCGGCACCGCGATCGACGCCGGCGGGCTCATCCCCGACGAAGACCACATCAACAGCTGGACGCAGCACGTGCAGCAGGTCGAGCCGCTCGAGATGCTCGAGGTGCAGCTCGCCAACGCGACCGCGCCCTTCCTGCTCATCAGCCGCCTCCGCGCAGCGATGGCCGCGTCACCGGCCCGTCGCAAATACGTCGTCAACGTCTCGGCGATGGAGGGCCAGTTCTCGCGGCGCTACAAGGGCCCGGGGCATCCGCACACCAACATGGCCAAGGCCGCCCTCAACATGCTCACCCGCACGAGCGCTGGCGAGATGCTCGAGACCGACGGCATCCTCATGAGTGCCGTCGACACCGGGTGGATCACCGACGAACGCCCGCACCACACGAAGGTGCGCCTCGCGGAGGAGGGCTTCCACGCTCCCCTCGATCTCGTCGACGGCGCGGCGCGGGTCTACGACCCGATCGTGATGGGCGAAGCGGGGACCGACCTGTTCGGCGTCTTCCTCAAGGACTACAAGCCCGCCGCCTGGTGATGCCGATGTGGACCCCCGCGCAGCCCGAGGACTACCTCGCACAGTGGGGGCTCACCGTGGCCGGTGAGACGCTGACAACCCCGTCGTCGACGCTCATCCCGGTATCGTTCGACGGCCGGGACGGGATGCTCAAGGTCGCCCGCATCGACGAGGAGGCGCGCGGCAACAGCGTGCTGGCATGGTGGAACGGTGCCGGTGCGGCGCCCGTCTGGCGCGTCGACGAGCACGCGGTGCTGCTGGCGCGAGCCACCGGCCGCTCACTCGCCACCATCGCCATCGACGGCGACGACCATGCCGCAACCCTCGAGCTCTGTTCCCTCGCCCAGACCCTGCACGGGGCATCCGCCGTCTCGTCGCCGCCCGTGGGGCTCGTGGCGCTTGCCGACTGGTTCCGTGAGCTGTTCGAGATGGCCGAGCACGATCCTCACGGAGCCGACGGTCTCTGGAGTCGCGCAGCAGGTCTCGCCGCGACACTCCTCGCGGATGCGAGCCAGGACGTCGTGCTGCACGGCGACCTGCACCACGACAATGTGCTCGATTTCGGCGACGGCGACTGGCGTGCGATCGACCCGAAGGGCGTGCACGGCAACCGGCTCTTCGACTACACGGTGCTGCTTCGAAACCCGCGGAGGGAGGTCGCCCTCGAGCGTTTCGAGAAACGGGTCGAGCTCATCGCCGAGTCAAGCGGTGCTGCCGTGAACACCGTGCTCGAGTGGGCCATCGCGTCGTGCGCGCTGAGCGCGGCATGGTCGACGCACGACGGCGACAGCGAAGCCGCATCCGCGAGCCTCGAACTCGCGAGCCTTGCCGAGCGGATGCTGCGCGACGCCTAATGCTGCGCGCTTGAGCGTGTGAGGCAACAGCACCCTACGCGATGGGTCGGCCGTGCGACGGCACACCGACGCCGGTGTGACGCCCTGCGCGCGTAAATTGCTAGACAGAATAGTTGACGACCGTTATCGTTGATGAGCACAAGTACTCGAATCAATGGAGATCTCGAATGCCGCTCAGCACCGCAGCGACCAACGCCCCGGCAACGCGCGCCAACGCGGCGACCACCCCGGAACCCGCCGTGCGCGTCACGGCACTCCGCAAGCGATTCCGCCGCGAAGACGGTAGCGAGGTGCTCGCCATAAACGACGTGAGCTTCGACGTCGACCCAGGCGAGTTCATCGTGCTGCTCGGCCCGAGCGGATGCGGAAAGACGACGCTGCTTCGCACGATCGCGGGCCTCGAGACACCCGATGAGGGCACGATCGAGATTGCAGGGCGCGCACTCTACGACTCCTCGCGCGGCATCGCGGCACCGCCGGAGCGCCGCGGCATCAGCATGATCTTCCAGTCCTACGCCCTCTGGCCGCACATGACGGTATTCAAGAACGTGGCCTACCCGCTCGCGAGCCGCAAGGGCGTGCGCCTCAGCAAAGACGAGGTCGCGCAGCGCGTGCGCACGGCACTGACGCAGGTCGGCATCCCGGAACTGGAGGGCCAGTACCCCGGGCAGATGAGCGGTGGCCAGCAGCAGCGCGTGGCACTCGCCCGAGCCCTCGTGAGCAATGACGAGGTCATACTCTTCGACGAACCGCTCTCGAATGTCGATGCCAAAGTGCGCGAGCAGCTGCGCCTCGAGCTCGTCTCGATGCAGCGCAGGCTCGGCTTCTCGGCGCTCTTCGTGACGCACGACCAGACCGAGGCCATGGAACTCGCGACACGGATCGCGGTCGTCGATTCGGGCCGGATCGCCCAGTTCGGCACCCCGCAGGAGATCTACTCTCGACCGGCGACGCGCTACGTCGCACGATTCATCGGCGCCATCAATGAGAGCGAGGGGGTCGTCGCGCAAGCGGATGCCTCGGGGCTCGTGATCGACACCCCGCACGGTCGTATCGCCTCGACCGACACCTCCGCTGGCCTCGAGGTGGGTGACGCGGCGGTCGCGCTCTGGCGCCCGGAGCGCGGTGTGCTGAGTGCGAGCGAACCCACGACGGTCAACCGCTGGGAGATGACGGTGGACGCGACCCTCTTCGTCGGCTCGCACACGGAGTACCTCGTGCGGCACGGCGAGATGACGGCAAGGCTGTGGAGCCCGCGCTTCGACGACGTCGCGGCAGGAGAATCAGCCTGGGTCTCGGTGCGCCCCGACGACGTGCGGGTGCTCCCCGCGAGCGATCCAGAGGGTGGGCCGCTCGTGACGGGCTCGGTCGCGACACGGGCGACGCGATGACCGACACCCTGACGAGGCCGCCGAGCCGCCTGGGCCGACTAGGCCGCCTCCGCGAGAAGCGCACGACTCCCTTCGACGCCGTCACCGTCGCGATCGCACTCATCCTGATCGCGATCGTCATCGTTCCCCTCGGGCGCGTCGTCGTCGGGATGTTCTGGGTCGACGGGCAGTTCACGACGGGGCCGATCGCCCGCACGCTCGCGGTCCCCGACCTGCCGCAGCTCATCCTCAACACGCTCATCGTCGTCGCGGGCAGCAGCATCCTTGCCGTCGTCATCGGCGTGCTCCTTGCCTGGCTGAACGAGCGCACGACGGCACGGATGGGCGTCATCGGCGATGCCCTCCCCCTCCTGCCCTTCCTGCTGCCGCCCGTAGCGGGAGCGGTCGGCTGGACCATGCTGCTCTCGCCCCGCGCCGGGCTGCTCAACGCGTGGTTCCGTGACTTCATCGGCATCTTCGGCATCGAGATGGAGACGGGCCCCTTCAACATCAACAGTTGGTACGGGCTCGTCATGGTGTTCGCGTTCTACGCGGTGCCCTTCGTCTACATGAACGCGGCCGCGAGCCTGCGAAGCTTCGACACGAGCCTCGAGGAGGCGTCGCGGCTGAGCGGCGCCAGCCCGCTCCGCACGCTCGTCAAGGTCACGCTCCCCGCGATCGCCCCCGGCATCGGTGCGGGCCTCCTCCTGAGCATCTGGTTCGGCTTCGGCATGTTTTCGATCCCCTCGATCATCGGAACACCCGCCGGCATCGACGTGCTCTCGGTGCGCATCGTGCAGCTGCTGACCTTCACCTATCCCCCGGAGACGGATGTCGCGGTCGGCCTCAGTGCCTTCATCGTGCTCTTCGTCGGCCTCGCCTACGCGCTGCAGGTGCGCATCCTGCGCAAGGGGCGCTACGCGACCCTCACGGGCAAGGGGGCCCGCTCGAACCCCACGAACCTCGGTGTGTGGAAGTGGCCGCTCCGCGGGCTCATGCTCCTCTACGTCGCCGGTTCGACGCTGCTGCCGATGTTCGCGCTCGTCATCGTCTCGCTCAACGGCTACTGGACACCGAAGATCGGATGGGACAGCCTCTCCCTGCGGGCGCTCCAGGCGGCCGTGATCGACGACCGCATCACGCGGGAGGCGCTCGCCAACAGTCTCGGGCTCGGCGTCGTGGGCGGGCTCATCGGCATCATCGCGGCAGCGCTCGTCGCCCTCTATGTCGCCCGCAAGCGAACCGGGTTCGCGCAGGCGCTCGACCTCGGCATCAAGATGCCGGCCGCCGTCTCCAACATGGTCATCGCCGTCGGCATCCTGCTCCTGCTTGCTGGGCCACCGTTCGGGCTCGGTGGCACGCTGGCCATCCTCCTGATCGGCTACATCGCCCTCTACCTGCCCCAGGCATCCATCGCGGCGGATGCGGCGGTCAGCAGTGTCGGCAAGGAGCTGCCCGAGGCATCCGCTGTCTCTGGCGCCTCGCCCCTTCGCACCTTCGTGAAGGTCTACCTGCCCCTCATGGTGCCGGGCCTCGTGGCGGGTTGGGCACTGCTCTTCATCCGGATGGTGGGTGACCTAACGGCGTCGGCGATCCTCGCCGGCACGGGCAACCCCGTCGTCGGGTTCAGGATCCTCGAGGTGTTCAACGGCGGCTCCTACGCGCTGCTCGCCGCCCTCTCGACCGTGCTCGTGCTCATCACCGCGACCGTGCTCGTCGTCGTGATGGTCTACGCACGCCGCAAGTCCCGCTTCGGCATCACGGCCAAGATCGGCTAGCCGTCCGTCTGTTCCACCCACCGCAGAAACACCCACCCGAGAAACACCGAGCAAGGAGGCAATCAATGAAGATTCGCAACGCAGCACTCGCGGCAGGGCTCGTGGCAGCCCTCGCCATGACAGGTTGTAGTGGCGGCGGCGGAGGGGGCGGCACGGCGGCGCCCGACGTGACCGTCGACGATCCCGCACTCCAGGAACTCATCGACGCAGCCACGGATGAGGGCGAGATGACCCTCTACAGCATCATCGATGAGGGGCCCATGCGGGCGGTCGCCCAGGCGTTCACCGACAAGTACGGCGTCGACGTCAGCGTGCAGCGACTCGTCTCGGCCGACCTGCAGCAGCGCTACTCGGCAGAGGCCGAAGCGGGCGCGACGGTCGCCGATGTCGTCATGCTGACGCACTCGCCGTTCTACTCCGACGGCTTCGACAAGGGGTGGCTGACGCCCCTGGCGGATGCCGACATCCCTGGGTTCGACGAGTACCCGGCCGACTTCGTGCGCAACGATGGCGGCGCGGCGATCGTGAGCCTCGTGCCCACGCGCCTCGTCTACAACACCGACGCGGTCGAGGACGAGCCGACGAGCTGGGAGGAGTACGCCGACCCCAAGTACAAGGGCAAGCTGCTCTTCGCGGCCCCCGACACCTCGCCCGCGAACCTGACGTTCTGGTCGCTCATGATCGACGAGTTCGGTGAGGACTTCCTGCGCGATGTGGCTAAGAACGAGCCGACATGGATGAACAGCGCCGTCGTGACGACGCAGGGTGTCGCCGCAGGCGAGGGCGACCTCGCCCACCCCGGCGTGCTTGCGATCGTCAACACCCTCAAGAAGGAGGGCGCTCCCGTCGAGGCAGCACTGCTCGGCCCCACGACGGGACCCGAGATCGGCATCGCCCTCTCGGCGGAGAGCCCGAGCCCGAACGCCGCGAAGCTCTTCGCGCACTTCCTGCTCTCGCAGGAGGGCAGCGAGGTGCTCGCCGAGGAGACCGGCGACGGCTCACCCTTCGGTCTCAACATGGTCGACGGCTGGGTCTCGCCCGGCCCCGTCAATGACGAGACCAAGGCGAAGATCAACGAACTGCTGGGGGCGAACTGATCGCATGACGGCGCCCGGCCCAGGCCGGGCGCCGTCATCCTCGCCCCCGCAGCAGCACAAGGAGGACCAATGATCGACGCAAGCACGACCGACGAACGGCGCAGTGCCCACGACTTCGACCCGGTGCGTCCGGCCGAGACATTCACGAGTGCACATGAGGAGTTCCACGAGCTGCGGCCGAAGCATCCGGTCGCTCGCAGCCAGGAGTACGACGGCTTCTGGGCCGCCCTCAGCTACGACGCGGTGCTCAACGTGATCACCGACATCGAACACTTCACGACCTCCAAGCAGAACGCCGTGCCCAAGTTCGCCTTCACGGGCGTGCGCCCGCCGCTGCACCTCGACCCGCCGGAGCACACCGACTACCGCCGCATCATCAACAAGGCCTTCACGCCGCCGAAGATGCGTGCCCTCGAGCCGAAGGTGCGGGCATCCGCCGTGGCGCTCCTCGAGCCGCTCATCGATGCTGGCTGGGCGGATGTCTGTGCCCAGTACGCCCACAAGTTCCCCGCCCACGTCTTCGCCGACTTCTTCAACCTCGACGTCGAGACCTCACAGACCATCAAGTCGGTGACGGGCACCTACGTCGACGCGATCCAGGTGCTCAACCACGATGTGGTCAAGAGCCTGAGCGGAAAGCTCTACGAGATCGCCCAGGGCATCATCGACGAGCGCAAGGTCGGCGGCTACGACCCCGAGGTCGACCTCACCGCGGCGCTCCTGGCCGCCCGTCCCAATGGCGAGCCGCTGCCGGAGGCGATGGTGCTCGGCACCGTGCGCCAGCTCATCGTGACGGGCATGGTCGCCCCGAGTGTCTTCATCGGCAACATGTTCGTGCACCTCGCCCGCGACCCCGAACTGCAGGAGCAGCTTCGACGTGACCCCACGCTCATCCCCGCGGCGGTCGAGGAGTTCCTGCGCCTCTACTCGCCCTACCGCGGCATGGCCCGCACGGCCCGCGAAGATGTCGTGCTCGAGGGGCAGCTGATCCGCAAGGACGACCCCATCGCGCTCGTCTACACCTCGGCCAACCGCGACGAGAGCGTCTTTCCCGACGGGGAGAAGTTCGTGCTGAACCGGCCCAACATCGCCAAGCACATCTCCTTCGGCCGCGGCACCCACAGCTGCCCGGGGGCGCCCCTCGCCCGCCTGATGATGGTCATCACGCTCGAGGAGGCCCTCGCCCGCAGCGCGAGCTTCACAGCGGCCGGGGATCCCGAGATGGCGATCTGGGCGGAGTGGGGCACGCGCTCTGTGCCGCTCGACTTCGTGCGGGCGTAGGCCGCGCCGCTCGTCCCGATCCTCAGCCGACCAGGACGTCGTCGCCGTCGACCGTGAACGTCGTGTCAAGGCCCGCCTCAGCGGAGATCGCTCGCACGTAGTCGACGACCTCGACGTGGCGCGCGTCGCTCGCCGGGAGGAGTTCGGGCACAGCCATCCGGTCGATCATGACCGGACGGAAGCGCACGCGCGAGACGCCCCCACCGTCGATGTCGCAGCTGACGACCATCGACTTGCGGGAGTCGGGCGGGAAGTTGAACATGCCCCCGATATCGGGCTCCCAGCCCGGATGCAGGCTCATGAGGTGTTTGAAGCTCGGCCGGTTGGCGTGCTCCTCGTCCATCGGCAGTTCGATCGCAAAGTTGCCGAGGCTGTGGAAGATCGCCTTGCCTTTGTACACCTCGACACCCTTGAGGATGTGGGCGTGGTGGCCGATCACGAGATCGGCGCCAGCGTCGATCGCGGCGTGCCCGAGCATCCGCTGGTAGTCGGCGAGCTCGGCGTGCGTGAAGTGGATGCCCCAGTGGGCCGAGACGATGACGGCGTCGGCGAGTTCCCGGGCGCGCGCGATGTCTTCCACCATTCCGCGCTGGTCGTCGGGGTGGGGGAAGGTGAGCATGCGGTGAGGAGTGCCGGGCTGGTCGGGCTCGGCGGGTTCGAACACCGTGAAGGCACGCAGCGGCGCGACCCCTGCCCTGTTGCCCGTCGCCCAGTAGTCGGCGGGCAGGATGCTGCAGTAGGCCAGGATCGCGACGCGCACTCCCCCAACTTCGGCGACCCGGATGCTGCGCGCATCTGCCAGGTCGCGTCCGACGCCGAGCGGCACGATGTCAGCCGCCTCCAGCGCCTCGATGGTGTCGAAGAAGCCGTCGTAGCCCCAGTCGAGCGAGTGGTTGCTCGCCCAGCCCGCGTGCGTGAACCCTGCACGTCGGAAGGCGTGGGCCGCTTCGGGTGACGTGCGCGAGGTGTGTTTCGTCTGGGGCACCCGTTGCCCGCGTTCCGTGAGCGTCATCTCCAGCTGCATGAAGGCGACATCCGCCTCTCGGATGTGCTCGGCCACCCTCTCGAACAGGGTGTCCACGTCGGGGCGTTCTGGCCCCACATCGCCAACGGCGGTGAATCTGATCATGCTGTCGCTTCCTTCATGGTGGCCAATGGGGCGAGCAGGCGGCCGGCGTGAGCTCCGCCCGGTAGCGCGTCCACCGCCGCGATGATGCCCTCGCTCGCGGCTTCGCCGATGATGGGCACGCACAGGGCGCGGAACTTTGCCCGAGTCGCCTCGAGCGAGAGCGGATTCTCGCGCGTGCCGGGCGCCTCGGCGCGCCTGGTGACCGTGCCGCGCGGCGTCTCGACCGACACCTCCGCCACGAGTCGGTCGGGGAAGAGCCGCTCCGACTCCTCGTCGATGCGCAACTCGACGCGCTCGGCGACGGATGACACGGCGAGCCCCTCTTCGAAGAGTCGATAGTGCTCTGGGTCGTTGCCGCCCGCCACGAGCCTCATCGCGATCGCGTGGTGCACGCTCATCTGCGCCTCCGTCATGTCGCGCGGGCTGCCGCCGATGTGGCCGACGTGCGCGAGCGTCGCCCGGTCGACGCCGACCGTGACACGCACGATGTCGTCGTGGCCCGGCCCTGTCGAGACATCGCCCTCCGAGAGGATCGCGTCGAGCGCCGCGAGCGGAGCCTGGAGCCCGGCGCACACGCACCAGCGCTTGAGCGCGAGTCCGCGCAGTGCCCAGCGCGTGCCGAGCGCATCCGTGAGGGCATCGGGCCGAGGCCTCTCGACGAAGGCGCGCAGGAAGCCGCGCTCTCCCTCGATCGCGGCGGACGGGCCGGTCAATCCGCGCGCCGCGAGCGAGGCCGAGCGGATGCCCGCCGCTGCAGCCATGCCGGCGTGGAGTCGCTTGATGTCTCCACCCGTCCTGGTGAACTCGCTCGTACCGCTCGCGTGCGAGGCGGCGATGCCGAAGGCGGCGAGCGACTGGTCCTCGCCTAGTCGTCCGAGATTGGCCGCGACGGCGGCCGCGCCGAACACGCCAAGCGCGCTCGTCACGTGGAAGCCCCTGTCGCTCGTGAGCGAGGGTGTGCACGCCTCACCGAATCGCACGGTCGTCTCGAAGCCGGCCGCAAGCGCAGCGATGAGGTCACGACCGTTTTGGTGGTGGTGTTCGGCGAGGGCGAGGGCGGTCGGCACGACGACGCTGCCGGGATGCGAGAGACCGGGGAGCGCGTAGTCGTCGATCTCGAAGCCGTGGGCTGCAGTGCCGTTCACGAAGGCCGCCCACTCCGGGCGCAGCCGCCGGCCGAGGAGCGGCACGATCGCGTCGCCGTCGGGCGATTCGGTGTCGGCGTAGTCGCGCGCGGCGGCGGTCCATGCGCGGCGCGAGCCGACGACGATCGCGCCGACCGCATCGAGCGTGTGCCTCAGGACGATCTCGACCACGTCGTCGGGCAGCGCGTCGACGTCAAGCGCGGCCGACCATCGCGAGAACGCCGAGGTGGATCCCGTCACGCCGCGACCTGCTCGGCGAAGTGACAGGCGGAGCGCTGCCCCTCCGGCATCACCCGCAACTCGGGCACGGCCGTGGCGCAGATCTCCTGCGCCATGGGACAGCGAGTGCGGAAGCGGCATCCGCTCGGTGGATTCATGGGCGAGGGCAGGTCTCCCGCGAGAGCGGGACCCGTCGAGGGCTGATGCGGGTCGGCGACCGGCACCGAGTCGAGTAGGGCGCGGGTGTAGGGATGCCGCGGCCGCGAGTACACCTCCTCGACCCCGCCGATCTCGACGATGCGGCCCAGGTACATGACGGCCACGCGGTCGCTGATTGTGCGAACCACCGAGAGGTCGTGCGAGATGAAGAGCATCGCGAGCCCGTGCTGCTGCTTCATGTCCTCGAGCAGGTTGATGACCTGGGCCTGCACCGAGACGTCGAGGGATGCGACGGGCTCGTCACACACGAGGATCTCCGGCTGCATCACCATGGCTCTCGCGATGGCGATGCGCTGGCACTGGCCGCCCGAGAACTCTGAGGCACGTCGTTCGCCGACCCGGTCCGGCTCGAGCCCGACGCTCCGCAGCATGGCGTCGACGCGGGTCGCGGCATCCACTCGGTTCATTCCGCCGATGATGAGGCCCTCCGCGACGAGGTCGCGCACCCTGCGACGCGGATTGAGCGAGGAGCGCGCGTCCTGGAAGATCATCTGCAGCGCACGCCGCTGGCGCTTCGTCTCGCGCGGCGGACGACCGGCGAGCTCCTCGCCTCGGAGCCTGATCGAGCCGGAGTCCGGCCCCGGCACCTGCAGCACGGCCCGGCCCGTCGTCGACTTGCCGCAGCCGGACTCCCCCACGAGTGCGAGCGTCTCGCCGCGCTCGAGCGTGAAGCTCACCCCTGAGGAGGCCTCGATGGTTCCCCCGGCAACCTTGAATCGCTTGACGAGGTCGGTCACTTCCAGGAGCGCCATCAGGGAGCCTTTCTTGCGTCGGCGAACGAGTCGACGGGGTGGTAACAGCGAAGGGTGCGGTCGGCAACCGGGTGCGTGACGGGAGGCACGACCGGCAGGCAGTCGGGCTGCGCGTTGGCGCAACGCGCAGCGAACGGGCAACCCGTGCCGAGCCGGGAGAGGTCGGGCGGGTTGCCCGGGATCGCCGTCAGGCGGCTGTGCGGAGGCGCATCGATGCGCGGGATCGCCTCCAGGAGCGCCTTCGTATACGGATGCTGCGGCGCATCGAACACCGCTGCGGTCGGCCCCGACTCCACGATGATGCCGCCATACATGACGGCAGTCGTGTGGGTGCGCCCAGCGATGACAGAGAGATCGTGGCTCACCATGATCATCGCGAGGGAACGCTCGAGCGCGAGGCGGCTCAGCAGGTCGAGGATCTGCCGCTGCACCGTCACGTCGAGGGCGGTCGTCGCCTCGTCCGCGATCAGCAGGTCGGGGTCGCACGCGAGCGCCATCGCGATCGTGACGCGCTGCCGAAGGCCGCCCGAGAACTGGTGCGGATAGTGACGCAGGCGACTCGCGGCATCCGGGATCCCCACCTGCGAGAGCAGCTCGACGGCTTCGGCGCGCGCCTGCTCGCGCGTGATGCCGCGGTTGTGCACGGCGGCCTCGGTGATCTGCCGGCCGATCGGCACGACGGGGTTGAGCGCCATCATCGGGTCCTGGAAGACGATGCCGATGCGGCGGCCCCGGATGCCACGTGCTGTCTCGGGCTTCACCGACTCGAGGTCCTCGCCGTCGAGCACGACCCGCCCAGAGATGCGCGCACCGGGCGCCTTCGCGCCGACGATGAGCTTGGCGAGCGTCGACTTGCCGGAGCCGGACTCCCCCACGAGACCGACGATCTCTCCCCGGCGCACCGTGAGGTCGACCCCGCCGAGTGCGATGACATCGCCGCGCGCCGTCGGGATCTCGCATCGAGCACCCGTCACCTCGAGCAGCACATCGCTCATGACTCGCCTCCCGTCGCGATCCGCCGACGAAGGTGGTCGCCGATCGTATTGAACGCGAAGACCGTGAGGAAGATCATGAGCGATGGCGCGATCACGAGGTAGGGCGCGCGCGTGAGGTTGTCTTTGCCGGAGGCGATCATGGAGCCCCAGCTCGGCGCGGGTGCCGGCACCCCGACGCCAAGGAAGCTCAGGGAGCCCTCGATCACGATGATGAGCGCAACGACCACGACCGAGTAGGAGATGATCGGCTGGATGCTGTTCGGCAGGAGCTCGCGGAACAGGATGCGCGCGTGGCCCGCCCCGAGGGACCGGGCGGCCGTGATGTAGTCACGGCCCAGCTGGCTGAGGGCCGCCGCCCGCGTCAAGCGCACGAAGGGCGGCACGAAGAGGAAGCCGAGCGCGATCACGAGGGTCGGCACGCCCGGTGTCACGACGGTCGCGAGGGCCAGCAGCAGCAGCAGCGGCGGGAACGACAGCACCGTGTCGGTCAGCACGTTGATGATCCGCTCGACCGCGCCGCGCGTGTAGGCAGCGAGCAAGCCGAGCAGCACACCGACGACAACCGCGATTGCGGTTGCCCCGACACCGACAGCGAGGGAGATACGGACGCCGTGGATGAGCCGCGAGGCGATATCGCGACCAATCGCGTCGGTGCCGAGAAGCGGCCCTTCACCAGAGAACGGCGGGATGCTTGGCCCTCCGACGGGCTCGTCGATTGCGGGAATGGGGAGGAGGTCGGCGACAAGCGCCAGCAGCGTGAGTAGCGCGATCCATGCGACCGCAAGCATGAAGCCCACGCGACGCGTGAGGGTGAAGCGCGGCGGGCGGCTGGTGCGTGCGGGCCTCGTGGCGGGGTCTTCGAGCGTGACGGTCATATGCGTCGCATCCTGGGGTCGAGAAGGGCGTAGGTCGCATCGACGACCGCGTTGATGAGCACGTAGGTCACGGCGACGAGCACGACGATGCCCTGGATCATGGGGATGTCCTTCGCCGGGATCGACTGCAGCGCGAGGCTGCCGAGCCCCGGAAGGGCGAAGAGGCTCTCCACGACGACCGAACCGGCGAGGAGTCGCCCGAACGCAACCGCGGCGACCGTGATGAGCGAGAACGACGACGGACGCAGCACATGCCTGCGCAGGATGTAGCCGCGTGGCATGCCGCGAACGGTGGCCGTCTGCACGAAGTCCTCGCGCAGGGTCGAGATGACGTCGCTCCGGAGGAGGCGATAGAAGGCGGGGAACTCCCCCAGAGCGAGGGCGAGCACGGGCACGAAGACGAAATGGAGGTTCTCGGCGAGACCCGAACTGAGCGGCGCCCAGCCAGCGACAGGGAACCAGCGGGTCGCCACCCCCAGTACATAGACAAGTAGCACGCCGATGACGAAGACGGGCACCGACATAAACCCCGATGCGAGCCCCGAGACGATGCGGTCGAACATCGAGTTCTCGCGTGAGGCCGCATAGACGGCAGCGGGAATCGCGATCGCGAGCGAGAGCAGCAGGGCGAGCACCGTGAGTTCGAGCGTCACGGGCAGGCGCTGCAGCAGCACCTCGACGACGGGCTGGTTCGACTGGATCGAGACCCCGAGGTCGCCCGTGATCGCGTTGCCGAGCCACTGCAGGTATCGCAGCAGCAGCGGCTGGTCATACCCGTACTCGGCATTGAGCGCCGCGATGGCCTCGTCGCTGGCTGTCGGCCCAAGGATGATGGATGCCGGCGAGCCAGGCATGAGGTCGGTCAGCGCCGTGCCCGCGAGGGTCACGAGCACGAGCACGGCCACGAGGTGCAGCGCACGGCCGCCGATCGAGCGGAGCCGGTGGAGCGTGTGGGAGCGGGGCCGGATGTTGGACACCCGGGCCCGCTCCCGCTGGAGCACAGTCACGCTACGGCGCCGCCAACCACAGCCGGTCGTACAACAGCGAGCCGTCGCCGTGGAGCGTCAGCCCGTTGAGCGCTGTCGCGTGCACCGTGTACGCCTCCTGGTTGCGCACGAGCAGCACGGGTACCTCGTCGACGATGATCTGCTCGACCGTCGCATAGGCATCTCCACGCTCCCCCTCGTCGGTCGAGTTGCGTGCGGACTCGAGCGCCGCGTCGACCTCGGGGTTCGAGTAGCCCATGTAGTTGGTCTGGCCGCCCGTCTGCAGGAGCTTGGCGAAGTTGGGCTCCGGGTCACCCACGGGAACGATCTGTGCCGACAGTTGGTAGTCCCGGTTGCGGAAGACACGCTCGTCCAGCGTCGCGTTGTCGACGGTGTCGATCGTGACGGAGACGTTGTCGAACTGCGAGAGCCGGCTCTGCAGGTACTCCGCCGTCCTCGTGAAGAAGCCGCTCGCGGGCATCGTGATCGCGAAGGAGACCGCCTTGCCGTCGGCGGCGAGCTCGTCGAAGAGCTCCTGCGCGGCGTCCTTGTCGGGCTGCACGAACATGCTCTCTGAGGGGAAGAAGGCCGAGTCGGGCGCGTAGAAGCTCTCAGGAGCCGACGACCCGGGATCAACGACCGCCGTGAGGTCGTTGATGTCGAGCGCGAGCTGCACGGCCTTGCGTGCACGGACATCGTCGAAGGGCGCGTTCTCGACGTTGAACATGAGGAGGGGCCCGCCGCCGGTCGGGGCGCTCGTCACCTCAAGTCCGCTTCCCGTTGCCGACTCCTTGAAAGAGAGTTCGGAGCCGGGCACAGCGGCATGCGCCTGTCCCGTTGACACCGTGTTGATGCGCTGCGTCGGGTCTTTGATGGGCGTGAAGGTGATGGAGTCGAGGTATGGCTCGCCCTCCTTGAAGTAGTCCTCGTTGCGCACCAGCGTCATGTGGTCGTCGCGCACCCACTCCTCAAGCACGAATGGCCCGGCACCCACGGGATTGTTGGCGAAGTCGGCGTCGTTCTCGATCGCCGTGGGTGAGGCGATGTGCGTGAGGCTCGTCGCGAGCACCCGATCGAACTGCAGGTTCGGCTCGGGCAGTGCGATCGTCAGGCTCGTGTCGTCGGCGACAGTGAAGCTCGCTCCCTCGAGCAGGCCGGCGAGAGGAGAGCCCGTCGCGGGATCCTGGATGCGCTCGTAGTTGAAGACGACCGCCTCCGCGTCGAGCGGCGTGCCATCCGTGAAGGTGATTCCCTCGTTCAGGGTGAGGGTCCACTCCGTGCCATCGTCGTTCGGTTCGAGCGACTCGCCGAGCTGCGGAGTCACCTCGCCCGTCTTTGCGTCGGACCAGAACAGCACGTCGTAGATCGCCGACATGCGGTTGGCGTCACCCGACGGCGTCAGGTTGAACAGGAAGGCGGGATCGAGGCCGCGCACGGCCTCGATGCCCAGGATGATGGTCGCGTCGCCGCCCGCAACGGGCTCGCCGTCGGGCGATGCGCTCGGACTGGACGATTCGGGGGCGCAGGCGCTAAGACCCGCGATCATTGCGGCCGCAAGCGCTGCTGCGGCGATTCTTCTCGAGGTGCGCACGTGAGTCCTATCTCCGTTGATGGGCCCAGCGCTCAAAGGCGAGCGAGCGCGGGCGTGCTGTCGCCCAATAGTATCCAGCGATTGTTTACGATCGTCAACGTATTTGTCGCATATTTCTTCGCAGCACCTCGGCATTGCCTCAAAGCTGTGCTTCACACAGGCAGAGGGGCACATCCATTCATGCGACACGACGATTGCCGCTCGGGGCATGCAATAGTAGAATGATGGATACCGGCATGACGCGAAGGAGCACCATGACCATCACGCCCGCTCGAGACCTCGAGCAGCCTGTTCCGGACGACTTCGACGCTGGCGCGCCCGAGACCTTCGACAGTCCCCACGCGATGTATCGACAGCTCCGGGACGAGCATCCAGTCGCCCGCTCGAATGCCTACGGTGGCTTCTGGGCCCTCACGCGCTTCGCTGACGTTGAGGCGGCGGCAAAGGATTCCGACCTCTACATCTCATCCGTGCGCGCGGTCGTGCCGAGCGATCCCCGAGGCATTCGCCGCCCGCCCCTCAACTTCGACGCACCGGCGCACTCCCCCTTTCGCCGTGCGCTCGACCGCACCCTGCACCACTCCCGCCTCGAACGGATCGAGGCCAAGTTGCAGGAACACGCTGCCCGCGAGATCACGCCGTTCATCGAGGCCGGCACGAGCGACATCTGCCAGGGCTTCGGCACGATCTACCCGGCCTTCACCGCAGCAGAGTGGCTCAATCTCGACCATGACGACGTCTACCGACTTGCATCGACGGCATCCGAGTGGGTGGATGCCTGGCGGCGACAGGACGGAGACTTCGTCACCGAACGCAGCAACGAGATGTACGACATGGCCCGCGCCCTCGTCGCCGATCGCAAGGCGAACCCACGGCCCGTCGAGACCGATCCCGCCAGCTCGCTGCTCTCTGAGGAATACGAGGGTGCCCCACTCAGCGAGGAGCTCGTGGTCGGCGCCCTGCGCCAGTCCCTCGTCGTCGGCATGGTGGCTCCGCCCATTCTTCTCGGCGGCATCTGCGTGCACCTGGCACGCGACCCCGAACTCCAGCAGCAGCTCCGCGAGAACCCCCAGCTGCTCCCCGCCGCGGTCGAAGAGTTCGTGCGTCTCTACACCCCCTACCGCGGCTTCGCGCGCACAGTGGCCGAACCGGTCACTCTCCATGGCCGCACGATCAATCCCGACGAACCTGTGACGCTCGTCTACGCATCCGCGAATCGCGACGAGCGAGTGTTCGAACGCCCCGACGAGTTCATCCTCGACCGGCCCAACATCATGAAGCACCTGGGATTTGGGCGCGGACGCCACCGCTGCGTCGGCATGTCCCTTGCGAGGCTCAGCCTGCGCATCGCACTCGAGGAACTCCTCCGACGCACGAGCAGCATCGAGCTCGCGGGCGAAATCGAGACGACACGGATGCCGGAGGTCGGCGCACAGGGCGTGCCCCTGCGCGTGACTGCCGCCTAGGCGTCGCGCGAGGTGTGGTGCGAGGCCAGCTGGGCGAGGTCGCGGTCGACATTGCCGATGATCTGCCGGAAGCGGCCCTCAGCCGTCGTGCCCAGCTCATCGTAGATGCGGTAGGCGACCTCTCGGGCGCGACGACGCGGCCAGTCCTCCGGCAGGAGCTCGGCGGGCAGGCTGGGGTCGACCTGTCGGAACTGCAGCCACTCGCTCATGACCTCGGTGCGCAGCACGAGCGCCTCGCTGGGGGCGATCCGGCCCGCGACGACGGCCTCGATCATGGGCTCGTGCCTTGCGATGAAGTCGCGGTAGTCCGCCTCGAGTTCGCGCAGGTCGAAGACATCGACGAACGAGAGATCGCGGCCGGGTCGCGGCAGGATCTCGCCCCGCATGACACTCGCATCCGCGACATCAAGTTGTTCCAGGAGCGCGAGCGCCTGCTCGGTCCTGTGATGTGGGGAGACCCAGATCGCATCGTTGAGCAGCCCGAACTTGAGGTCACGCAGGCCGTTGCGCAACAACCTGCGCACGTCCCTGGCCTTCTCGGGGATCGAGAATGACACGATGGTCCACTGCCCGTCCCAATCGGTGAACTCGAGGCCGAAGCGCAGCACGCGGCTGCGCCTCGCCGCGGTCGACTCCGTCATCTGCTCCGGGATGCCGTAATACGTGGTGCGTCCAGACTTCGACTGCTCGAGCATCCGGCGGTTCGTCAAGCGACGCATGGCCTGACGCGCGCTGCTCTCGGTGACGTCGAACTCGGCGAGGAGATCGACGAGTGCAGAGGACGGGATCTTCTCGCGCCGGCCAAACCAGTAGTCGCCGAGCAGCGTGACAATGAGGTACTGCGGCTCGCGGCCCGTCGTGGAACGGGGCAGGTGGGGCCCGCTTGGGAGGAAGTCCATCCTCGATTCGCCCCTCGTCGGCGTGGTCATGACTGCTCCACGTTATCCGAGGACAGCACCGATTTCGTGAGCCACGTCGCAACGCGACCCCTGAACTCGTCGACATCATAGGAACTGTCGTCAGCATTGTCGGCATGCACCTCGATCACGGGGATGCCCGCCGCCTCGAGGGCGCGGGTGGTCGCCCAGTTGCCGCGCGGGTCATCCGACACAAGATGCACGACGCCGTCGACGCCGTGTTGGCGCGCCTGGTGCACGTACCACTCGGCTGACATGGGCGGCACGTAGAGGTGCTCGTGGAAGCCGACGAAGCGGGCAGCAAGGGCACGGAGTGGGTCGTCTCCGTAGCGAAGATAGCCGTCGGCCGCGATCGCGAGGTACATCGACCACACGAACACCGCACCGTACTCCTGCTCGAAGTGCCGGTAGAAGCCGAGGTCGAACCAGAGCCCGCGGCCCACCCACATGAGCCTCGCACGCTCGGGGTTCGCGAGTGCGCTGCCGCTCTCTACCCGCGCCTCCACCTCCCGGTAGAGCTGTTCGGCGGCGTCCCGCCCCCACTCCGTGCCCCGGTGCCACTGCGGCACCATGACTGAAGAGATGCTGTCGTTGACGCTGACGGGGCACGGCACGGCGATCGCGAGGAGGTCACGCGTGCGGCGATTCCACTCCGCCTGCTCGTTGCCGAGTGCCATGATCTCCGCGAGCCGTGTCGAGTCGAACTTCGAGCCGGTCTCCTCCTCAAGGAACGCGATGAGCTCGCGGAGCTCATCGACCATGAGGTCAATGCGATGCGAGCCGGTCAGTCGCTCCCAGTCGTGCGGGAGGGCATCCCACCATTCGCCGTCCATCTCCGGCTCCGCCGAGTTCTCGAGGGGAAAGAACGTGATGCCCTCCTGCTCCCCCCACACATCGAACACCTTGCGGGTGACGTCACCCGTGATGTCGCCCAGCACGAGGAACGGTCGAGGAAGGCCACCCCAAGGCGCCGTTGCGGGGTCGCTGTCGAAGACTGAACCGAGGCCGATCGCGTTGTACTGCTCGGAGTCACGCGGCAGCCCGCGCTCAGCGACAAGGTCGAGGTAGCGCTGGGCGCCAGACCTCGAGGCGGCGATGGATGACCACCACTGGTTGACGACGTAGGGGATGTCGAAGGCGCGCAGGATCTCATGGGGGGTGTCGGCGTTCACGAGCGCGAAGCGGCCCCCATTGGCCACGTGTTCCTGCAGTCCGCGGAACCACTCGCGCTGGTAGGCGACCGCATCCCCCGCCGCGGTCAGGCGGTCACCGCGGTGTCGGCTCATCGGTTGACTCCCGTCTGCTCTGGTGCTCGAAGGGCCACGTCGAGCTCCTCGGCGTCGATCGCGCCGTAGGGCTGTCGCACGACGACGGCCGAGGGTACGGATGCCGCGGCCCGCTGTGCGGCGAAGTCCCACAGCGGCGCCTCGTCCATGACCCGCACGTAGCTCAGCAGGAGTTCAGCGCCGGTGCGTCGGATTCCCTCCGCCGTGTGTTCCGCCCTCGCGGCGATGGACCCGCGTTGCGCGGTGGGCCCGCTGTACTGGTACCGGTCGGCGATCGCGTCGAGGAGGCTCTCCAGGTCGCGGGCGGGGGCAACGTCCCGTTCCGCGAGCAACTCTCCGCGGTCGTGGTTCTCCCCCACGATCGTCGCGCCATGGGCCTCGATCGCCCGGTAGACGTCGGGGCTGTCGTGTGTGCTGCCGGTCACGAAGATGCGCGTACCGGGGCGCGGCCCAAGCTCGTCACCGCCCGCGACAAGCGACTCGAGGCATCCGGCGTATCGCTCCCCTGCCATCCTGTCGGCCGCGGCGAAGACCGCGAGGGCGTCCACCCCGCTCAACCTGGGCTCGGGCGAACGACGAAGCTCCATGACGGCCCGCTGCAGTTCGCGTCGCCGATTGTGGGCGATCACGGCGTGCTCCAGCCCGGCGTCGCTCACCCGGTTGCCGGTCCATCGCTCGAGCACCTCGAGCAATTGCCGCACGCGCACGCGGTTGTAGCGAGCGGTCGATTCGCGCGGCAGGTGCAGGATGTCGACGAGGTAGACGGGCGGCACCGCGATCTCGGGGGTGACCCGGCGCATCTCCCTCAGCACATAGAAGAGCCGCTGCGATGCGTCGCAGTCGCTCGAGATCACGATCGCGTCGAGGCGGCCGAAGGCACCGTCGAGGATTCCCTCCATGAGCGAGCGCATGGCGGGATCGAGCCCCTTGCCGAGGTATCGGTCGGCGCTCTCGGTCAGCCAAGCCGGGTTGCCGCGAAGCCGCAGCGCGACGGCGCCGGCAGCATCGATGATCTCGACCGGCACGTCCTGCCCCACGGTGCCGACGACGAATGCCTCGGGCCGGTACGAGGCATCGCGACGTGCCGCGCTGCTGATCTCGGCGAGGGCGGATGCTGCAGACGTGGGTGGCAAGGGGACTCCCTGGTTTGGCGGGGCGATGGGCGGCGGTGCGGAGTTGTTCTCAGCCATCGGCGACCACCTCCCTTCGCGCTCGCTGTCGCCCAAGGGCGAGGCAGACCACGCCCGCGCACACTGCCGTGACGACGGCGGCGACGCCGAGCGCCGTCTGGCCCGAGGTCAGGTCGATCAGCACGCCGACGAGGAGCGCGCCGATGGGGGCAACCCCCTGCTGGCCCATCGTCACGAGTGACATGGTGCGGCCGAGGGCGTGGGGTGCAGATTCGCCCTGGGCTGCGCCGCTCAGCACTCCCTGGTAGACGCCGATCCCGACGCCGAGCAGAGGCGCCGCCATGAGGAACAGCAGCAGGCTCGGGGCGGCCGCATTCACCGCGAGGGTCACGGAGAAGAGGAGGCACGCCGGCACGAGGGTGAGCGCTCCAAGGCGCGTGTAGCGGGCGAGGAGCAGACCGCCGACGACGGCGCCGACAGCGTTGAGCGCATGGGTCGCGCCGAGTTGCCCCGCGTCTCCCTCAAAGGAGAGCGAGACGATCGACGTGAGCACGACGTTCATGTTCATCGCGGCGACCGTGACGATGACGTTGACCGCGAGGATCACGACGAGCGCCCGGTTCGAGCGCACCTCCCGCAGGTTCTCGCGCACGGTCGGGCGTGGCCCCTCCGCACGCAGGCGCGGGTGGAGCTCGCTCGGCCTGATGAGCAGCACGGCGACGAGCACCGCGAGGTAGGTGGCGGCGTTGATGAGCAGGCATGCCGTCGGGCCGACCGCGAGGAACGCGACGCCCGCGAGCCCCGGCCCGATCGAGCGGGCGGCCGAGATGTACACGGTGCTCAGCACGACCGCGTTGCGCAGGAGCTCGGCACCCACGAGCTCATAGATGAAGGCTTGGGCGGCCACCCGCTCGAAGGCGTGCACGCATCCGGAGACGACGATGAGGCCATAGAGCCAGCCGAGCGAGGGTTCCTCCTGGCCGACCGCGACCGCCAGCCCGCATGTCACGAGCACGGCGATGGCGGATGTCACGGCCAGGATCATTCGCGGCGGCACCGAGTCAGCGAGCCTCCCGGCGGGCGCCCCGAGCAGCAGGATCGGGCCGAACTGCGCCACCGTGACGAGCGCGAGCGCGCTCGCACTACCCGTAATCTGCACGACGATGAGCGAGATGGCGAGGTTCTGGAACCAGGTTCCCGTGTTGGAGACCAGTTGGCCCGTGAAGTAGCGCGTGAAATTGGGCACACGGAAGGCCGCGAGCGATCCGCCCGTCCCCCCTGCAGCCTTCACCGCCGACTCCGCATTCGTCACTCGTCCAGGCCGGTCACAGCGCACCGGAGTCGCGAAGCTTTGCGATCTGCTCGTCGGCGTAGCCGAGGAGGGAGCGCAAGACGGTCTCCGTGTGTTCGCCGAGGCCGGGCGCGGGCTCGCTGAGGGAGGTCTCGCTCGCGGACAGTCGCATCGGCAGCCCCGCGCCGAACAGCTCCTCCTGCACCCCGAAGCTCGGGTGCGCGAGTTGCACGACCTCTCCCCTCTCGCGCACGAGCGGATCGCGCACGGCTTCCGCGGTGCTGCGCACGGGCGCGGCCGGCACGCCCGCCGCCTCGAGGCGAGCCGTCGCATCCGCCGTCGTGAGGTGCTGCGCCCACTGGGCGATCATGGCGTGCAGGGTGTCGGCGTTCGCCACCCTCCCGTCGCGACGTGCGAAGCGCTCGTCGTCGGCGAGTTCGGGAGTGCCCAGCGCAGTCATGACGCCGCGCGCGAACTCGTCGGTCGGCGCGCACAGGGCGAACCAGCCGTCGCTCGTCGCGAAGGTGCCGAAGGGCGCGAGGCGCGGAACGTAGTCGCCCGTGCGGAGCGGCAGGCCGATTTTCTCGAAGGCGTCGAAGGGCTCGCAGGCCACGAGCGAGGTCAGGGCACCGAGCATCGAGACGTCGACGTGCTGCCCCTCGCCCGTGCGTTCGGCCTGTAGCACGGCCGCGAGCGTGCCGATCACGCCGAAGAGGGGCGCCACGAGGTCGCCGATCGGCAGCCCGAAGCGCACGGGACCGTCGCCCGGCTTGCCCGCCGTCATCATGACGCCGCTCAACGCCTGGATGATCGTGTCCATGGCCTTGCCCGTGCCGGCGCCGCCCTGGGCGCCGAAGCCGCTGATCGACGTGTAGACGAGCGCGGGGTTCAGGTGCCGCACGCTTTCGTAGTCGATTCCGAGACGCGAGGTGACGCCGGCGCTGTAGTTCTCGACGACGATGTCGGCGTTGGCCACGAGATCGAGGAAGACCTGGCGAGCCTCGGGGTGCTTCATGTTGAGCGTCACGCTCTCCTTGTTTCGCCCCCGGAGCATCATCGAGACCGACATGTCCTCGTCGCTGGTCCGCAGCACGCTCAACCCCTCGCGCGTCACATAGGGAGAGTTGTTGCGCGAGCTGTCCCCTCCCCGCGTCGGGTTCTCGACCTTGATGACTCGCGCGCCGAGGCCCGCAAGCAGGAGCGTCGCGTAGGGGCCGGAGAGGGCGGTCGTGAGGTCGATGACGGTCTTGCCCTCGAGCGGGCGTGCGGTGGTGCTCATGTGGTGCTTGTCCTTCCAGGTCACGCGTCGGGGGCTGAGACGCGGACTTCGCGGCCCTGCCAGCTGAACCGTGTGTCGAGTTCGACCTCGCGCGTGATGTCTTCGATGTATGCGGCGACCTGCCGCCCCTTCTCGTCGTCCCCGAGCGGCACCGGTCGCGCATCGTCGTCGATCCAGCACGGGATGAATCCGCCCGAGACCGCGCCCTGCTCGTCGACCGAGATGACGGCGATCGCTGTGTTGCGGCTCTCGGGGTGGAAGGCATAGGTGGGCATCGCGGGGTCTGGGCTGAAGCCGAACAGTTTCTTGCGCCGCTTCGCCCACGCCTGGCGCTCGGGTGAGTTCTCGTCGCCGCTCGAGAGGGCGGATGTCACGGTCACGAAGTTGCCCAAGCCGTGGAAGATTGGCGCACCGCGGTAGACCTCGATGCCCCGCATGATGTGCGCGTGATGGGCGATGACGGCGGATGCCCCGGCGTCGACGGCCGCGCGGGCGATCTCGAACTCATACGCCGCGATCTCAGCGGGCAGGTGCCCGATGCCCTTGTGCAGCGCCGCGATCACGATGTCGACCCGCCCTGCGAGCTCGCGCACGGCATCCGTGAAGGTGCGCAGCGAGGCGGGGTCGCAGAAGCTGTAGACGGTGGGCGGCCCGCCGGGGTTGGCGCTGTCGAGCTCGTAGTGCGTGATGACCTTGACGGATGCCGCACCCGGCTTGCGCGACGTCGCCCACGATTCCCGGGGGCCGACGCAGTTGACGTTGATGACGCCGATGCGGTGGCCACCCCGTTCCACGATGGCGGGCTCCCACGCCTCCGTGAGGTTCATTCCCGCGCCGGTCGGGGTCATGCCCGCCTCGCGGCACAGCCGCACGGTGTCGGCGATCCCCTGCGGGCCGCAGTCGTAGATGTGGTTGCCCGCGAGGGTCGCGACGGCGAAGCCAGCGCGTCCCGCCGCAGCGAGGTTCGCGGGGTCGGCCGGAGGGGCCGGCACGTCGACGCTCGCGCACTCAGTCGAGGTCGTGTGTGGCACCTCGACCTGGGCGATGGCCAGATCCGCCTGTTGCAACAGCGGCGTGCTCGCCTCGAAGTAGAAGTCGGGATTCGGCTCGTCGAGCACGAGGTCGCCGACCGCCATGATCGTCACCGGCTGCTTCATCATGAGACCGCCTGCCTTCCCTCGGAGTACCGCGTGAGGAACGACCTGAGACGGTCGGTGCGCGGCGAGGCGAAGAACTCCGCCGACGGGCCCTCCTCGACGACGCGACCCTCCGCCATGAAGACGCAGCGGTCGGCGACCTCGCGGGCGAAGTCCATCTCGTGGGTCACCACGACCATCGTCATGCCGGCACGCGCGAGGCTCTTCATGACCGCGAGCACCTCGTCGACGAGTTCCGGGTCGAGTGCGCTCGTCGGCTCATCGAAGAGGAGCACACGCGGATTCGGGGCGACGGCGCGGGCAATCGCGACCCGCTGCTGCTGGCCGCCGGAGAGCTGCCGCGGGTGCGCATCCGCCTTGTCCGACAGCCCGACCTTCTCGAGAAGTTCGAGCGCGCGGGCGCGAGCCTTCGCGGCGGGCACCCCATGCACCTTCGTGGGAGCCTCCGTGATGTTGCGCAGCACACTCCAGTGTGGGAACAGATTGAACTGCTGGAAGACCATCCCCATCTGCCTGCGCTGCTGCTCCACCTGGCGCTCGCTGCGGGGACGGAGGCCCCCGCGATGCTCCTCAAAGCCGAGGAGTTCGCCGTCGAGGTACATTGCGCCGCCATCGATCGACTCGAGCTGGTGCAGGCAGCGCACGAGCGTCGACTTGCCGGAACCGGACGGTCCCAGGATCGCAACGACATCACCCTCGGCGACGCTCAGGTCCACTCCGTCCAGGGCCAGGGTGTCACCGAATCGCTTCACGACGCCCCGTGCCTCCAGCACGGTCTTGCGGGTGGTCTCGGCGTTCATGCGCCCTTCCCCTTCCTGCGCGCGCGCCCCGTGGCATCCGTCTCGCCGGCGGGTTCTGGGAGCGCAACGGCGCCAGTGAGCATCGTGCGCACCTGCCCCGTCTTCGGCATCGCCGTGGCGGCACGGTCGTAGCCGCGGCCGAAGTAGCGCTCGATGCGGCGCTGCCCCATCGTGAGCAGGGTCACGACGACGAGATACCAGATGACCGCGACGAGGAGCAGCGGCACGACCTGGTAGGTGCGGTTGTAGATGACCTGCACGGAGTGCAGCAGGTCACCCATCGCGATGACGGAGACGAGCGACGTGCCCTTGAGCAGCCCGATGAACTGACTGCCCGTGGGCGGGATGATGACGCGCATCGACTGCGGCAGCACGACCTTCATGAAGGTCTGCAGGCGGCTGAAGCCCATCGCCCTCGCGGCATCCTTCTGGCCCGTGTCGACCGCGAGGATGCCGGAGCGCACGATCTCCGCCATGTAGGCGGCCTCGTGCAGGCTCAGGCCGATGATGGCGGCCGTGAGCGGACTGATGAGGTCGTTCGACGACCAGGAGTAGAGCTCGGGGCCGAATGGCACGCCGATCGAGATGCGCGGCACGAGGTACGCGAGGTTGAACCAGAAGATCAGCTGCACGAGGGGCGGGATGCCGCGGAAGACCCCGACATAGAGCTGACAGATCCAGCGCACGGGGCCGAAGTCGCTCAGTTGCCCGGCCGCGATGAGCGTGCCGAGCACCGAGCCGATGACCATGCCGACGATCGTCAGGAAGATCGTCATCCACAGGCCCGTGAGCACGTTCGGATTGAAGAGATAGCTCGCGACGACGCCCCACTCGAGGCGTTCGTTCGTCACGAGGAAGATGACGACCTGCAGCATCACGATCGCGATCGCGGCGCCGCCGACGAGTCGCCACGGCCGGAACCGGGGTCGGGCGGATGCGACGTCATGCGTCGCGAGGGCTGGGGTGCTCATTCTTCTCCTGGTGCGAAGGCTGGCAAGGGGTGGGCGGGCCCGTCACCGGGCCCGCCGCTCGGCTGACTCGTCAGCCCGTGACGGGGTTGTAGAGGGGCTCGTCGACAGCGACGTTCTCGAGCCCCCACTTCTCCATGAACTCGATGTACTGGCCGCTCTCGAACAGGTTCTGCATCGCCTTGTACAGCACCGGGCCGAGCTCGTTGTCCTTCGGCGCGAACATTGCGAGGAGGTCAACGCCGGCCCCCTGCGCGTCGGACTGCGTGTGGTACGCGAAGGTGTCCGGCGTCTTGTCGAGGATGTCGATCGCGGCGGTCTCCGTCACGGCGAGGGCGTCGACTCGCTCGGACTGCACGGCGAGGATGGTCGAGTTGGTGTCGGCGAGCCCGACGAAGGTGTTTGCCTCCATGCCCTCCGAGACGCACCAGTCATTGAGCGCAGCGACCTGTGTCTCGGTGACGGAGCCCGTGACTCCCGAGATCTGGATGCCGCAGAGGTCCTCCTCCGACTCGAAGTCGTCTTCGCGACTCTCGAGGAAGACGTAGGAGGTGCGGGTCGTGAGCCACACGACGGCGTCGAAGTCCGCCTCGCGTTCCTCGGTCGTGCGCACAGGACCGTTGAACGCGTCGTAGCGCCCCGAGAGCATGCCCGTGAGGATTGCGGGGAGCCCCGAGGCGATGTCGATCTCGATGTCAACGCCGAGCTGCTCCTCGAGCATGGCCTGGAACTCGGGGTCGATGCCTGTGACCGATCCGTCCTCTTCAACGGTGCGATAGGGCGGGTGACTGTCGCCTGCAAAGGTCAGGGTGCCTTTATCCTTCGCCCACTGGGGAAGCTCGTCGTAGAGGGGCGCCTCAGCGGTCCCGGTCGCGGGCTCCGTGGGGTCCGGCTCCTCGGCGGGCGTGGCGCATCCCGCCAGGAGCAGCCCGGCGGCGCCGAGAGTGAAGAGTGCCATGGGTCGGTGCAGGCGCATGTGAATTCTCCATTGGATTCAGCCGATGCCTCGGGGGCTCCCTCGGCATTCAGGGTCGACTCAGTACCCAGAAGAGTAACGACTCGCTGCACGAGCGTCAATAGATGTGTTGCCTATTCTGCTGATCTGTCTCGATTCCTCCCCCAGGATGGCCGTGCTCCCCCACGAGCGGCACGAACGCCACGCCGAGGAGTGGCGTCTCGGTGACCCGGCCGTCGACATCCTTGCGCACGAGGAGCAGCTGCTGGTGGCCGTAGGAGCCCTCGACCGGCATCACGAGCCGGCCGCCGGGCGCGAGTTGCTCGAGGAGCGGCGGAGGAACCGAGGGCCCCGCCGCCGTCACGACGATCGCGTCGAAGGGCGCCCCCTCGGGCAGTCCCCACGTTCCGTCCGCCGAATGCACGTGCACGTTGTTGTAGCCGAGTCGCGACATCCGCTCCGCCGCCTGCTCCGCCAAGCGGGAATGGCGCTCGACCGTGTCGACACGGGCAGCCAGCCTTCCCAGCACGGCGGCTCCGTAGCCCGACCCTGCGCCGATCTCGAGCACCCTGTCGCCCTGTTCCACCTGCGCCGACTGCGCCATGAAGGCGACGATGTAGGGCTGAGAGATGGTCTGGCCCTCCTCGATCGGCAGCGGCCGGTCAGCATAGGCATACTGGCGAGCGTGCTCGGCAACGAACTCCTCGCGCGGCACCGCCGCCATCGCCGCGAGCACCCGCTCGTCATCGATCCCCCTCGCACGCAGGTGGCGGGCGAGCATGACTTCCTTGTCCCTGGCGAGGCCGTCCATGCCGCAATCATGCCGCCGCCCTCTCCTCCCGCCAAGGCCCCGCAATACACTGTGAACGATGCCTTCCCACACCACACCGCCGTGGTTCGACCCGGCGCCCTATGACTCTGGACTGCGCCACGAACTCGTCAGCAGCGGCGTCCGCATCCGCTACCGGACGGGTGGCAACGGCGACGGGCCCCGCATCCTCTTCGTGCACGGCGGGCGCGCTCACGCCGCCTGGTGGGCGCACCAGATAGCCCTCCTCGGCCCTGACACGCCCAAGTGGGCGGCGCTCGACCTCTCCGGGCATGGCGACAGCGAGTGGCGGGAGCACTATCGAGCCGAGTTGTGGCTGGGCGAGGTGCAGGATGTCGCGGCCGCCCTCGGCGCAGACGACGAGCTCATCCTGGTCGGCCATTCGCTCGGCGGCATGCTCTCGATCCTCACCGCGGCATCCGGCGCTGTTCCTGCCATCCGCCACGTCGTCTCCGTCGACGCGGTTCCCCTCGTCCCAGGCGACGCCCCTGCTCGGGCGGAACAGTCGGCCAGCACGCCCTCCTATCGCGGCCTCGGCGACGGCATCGCAGCCTTCGCCGATCGCTCGGCGCGCCAGCACTGGCCGCGCTGGCTCGCGCGCTTCATCGGGGAACGGAGCCTACGCCCGCACGACGGCGGCTGGACCTGGAGGCACGACACGGCGCCTCGCATCATCGAACGCCCGGTGATCCAGGAGTTCGACGCCCTCGACCTGTCACGACTCACGCTCGTATCGGGACGCCGCTCCCCCTATCGAGACTCGCTCCTCGCATCCGGGTTCCTGCGCCGCGCGGGCGATGAGCTGCGCCACTTCTCGCTCGACGCGGGCCACGACGTCATGATGGAGCAGCCAGAGGAGTTCCACGCGCTCTTGGTCGGGGAACTCGCGCTCGCGGAGGCACCCCGATGACGCTCCCGCTGGCAGCCCACGGCGACATCACGCAGCAGTCAGTCGATGCGATCGTCAACGCGGCCAACAATCGGATGCGCGGCGGCGGCGGTGTCGACGGCGCCATCGCCGCGGTCGCCATGCTCGCGACGACCCCCACGCGCGTCGAGGAGATCCGCATCGTGGCGTTCGACGAGGCGACACACGATCAGGTGCAGCGGGCGATCCGTGCCCACTCCCCCGAAATCGAGTAAGAACACAAAACGGCTGAACCCCAATCGCTGGGATTCAGCCGTTCATGTTGCCCCAAGAGGACTTTGGTGGATCCAAGGGGATTTGAACCCCTGACCCCCTGCATGCCATGCAGGTGCGCTACCGGGCTGCGCCATGGACCCTCGGTGTTTGTCACTCCGTGAAGCAACTTCTCAAGATTACTACATTCCTGCCGAGCGCAAAATCGAGTGCGCCCGGAGTGTCTTCATTCCACGGATGGCGGAGCGGATCTCCTGCAGATGCTGTTGCGCACCGAAGTGCTGCGTGTGCTCTCCGAGGTCATTCGACCGGGCATCCGCCCCCACCGTCTCGACAGCCATCCCCGCCTCGATGCCAAGTGTCTCCACCGCGACGGCCGCCTGATACGGCACGTAGATGGGCGTGGTCACGACGAGCACCGAGCTCGTGTCGCGCCCACTCAACTGCGCCCAGTGCCGGAACGTGTCGGCGGTGTCGGCGCGCCGCGCTTCGGGGGCACTGGACGGAGCCGCGACCACTTCGAAACGCACGCTCGGATGAGCGTCCCATGTGAGGCGGGTCGCCCGCGCATTACCCTCACCGCCATGGGTCACAGCGGGTGCGCCCAGGTCGAACGCCCGGCGCATCCCCTCGGCCATGGCATCCACCTCGTCGTCGCCGGGAACGCCAAGGGCTGCCGCCAGCGCAGCCTCGTCGCCTTGGAACGCCCGGTGTGCCCCCAGGAACACGACTTGCCGCGCAGCGATACCCGCGTCCAGGAGCGAGCGCACGAACCGCGGCTTCACGACACCAGCGCGCACCATCCCACCCGTCATCACGATGGCGTCATAGCTCCGGGCCCCGGGCAATGATGAGACGAGGCCAAGTTCCGGCGCGACCTGCAGCACGGCGGCTGCCTGCTCCGGGCTCAGTACTGCGGATGCCGCGAGGTTGCGTTCCCTCCCCCGACGAAAGTCCCAGTGCTCGGCTGAGAAGGCGTCGAGCCACTCGAGGAGAGACTCCGTCTCGCCGTCGGCGGGGCGCTGCCCACCCCAGAGACGTACGAGTTGCCCGAGCGCGTCGGAACATGCCCATGCTGCGATGCCGTCAGCGGTCGCCTCGGCGGCTCCCGCACTGCCGCTCCATGAGGGCACCCACGCGGTCATGCCCGCGCGTCGGCTCCTGCACTGCCGGCACCGGGTGCTTCGGGCAGGTCGAGAGGAATCGCCGGGCAGTCCTTCCAGAGACGCTCGAGCGAGTAGTAGATTCGCTCCTCCTCGTGGAAGACGTGCACGACGAGGTCGCCGAAGTCAAGGAGCACCCAGCGACCCTCGCTGCGCCCCTCGCGACGCAGGGGCTTGCTTCCGGCTTCGATCAGCTTGTCCTCGATCTCGCTGGCGATGGCGAGCACGTTGCGCTCATTTCGCCCGGATGCGAGCAGGAATACGTCCGCGAATGGCAGCGGCTCCGAGACATCGAGGGCGACCAGGTCGGACGCCTGCTTCGAGTCGGCCGCCGTCGCGGCGATGGTGAGAAGTTCGAGGGCGTGCTGGGAGGCGGTCACAGATTCCTAAAGGGTGGGTACTGACATTCGTGGGGACGAGTCTAGAACGTGCCGAACACGAATCCCGCGACAACCAGCACGGTGACACTCACCATCATCGCTCCCGCGGTGATCGCGAGCACGACGGGAAGACGGTTGCCGCTGCCCGAGTTGCGCGACATCGCGATGACGTCGCGCGGAGAGGTGTGCGTGCTGACGGCACGGATCGCGCGGACGGGAGCGGACTCCCCCTCGATGTCATCCCGGTCGGCAGCATCGATGATGGCGTCGAGTTCGGAGTGGTCGTAGCGCGCGGGGTGCGCTCCCGTCGTACCGAGCGTGGTCGGCAGCGTGATCGAGCCGGTGATGAGCACCTCGCCCGTCGCCGTCGCGAAGGGAACGGCCAGGTCGGAGCCTTCCGGCACCGCGGGAAGCACGAGGGCATTGCTCGTGATGGGACCGGTCGATGTCGAGATGTCGCGCGACGTCACCGAGTCGGCGGACTGGCTCGCGTCGTCGAGCGCCTCCTGGGTCGACCAGTGGCCGACGGGAGTGACCTGCTGCTGCGGTGCGAAGTCGATGCCTCGAGCGGACTCGGGTGAGCCGGGCAGCATGGTGGGCGGCGGGTACTGCGCAAGCGAGTATTGGGGAACGAACTCGCCCGTCGGTGCCGGGGGCGGGGGGAGCTGGGGTGCCGGCAGGTCCGCGAGCGTGGGGATCTCGGTCGGCGACGTGCCGAACGGCATCCCGGCAGGCGGCGCAAGCGCTGAGAGCGGCACGCCCGTGTCGGACGGTGTCTCGACTTCCTCTTCCGCCCGCGGCTCAACGGGCGCGACGGGAGCCACGTCAAGCGAGGACGGGATGTACTGGGGGTCCGCAAGCGCCGCGTGCGGCGGCTCGACGAGGGGCGGAGGTTCCGTCACTGCCTGAGGCTGTGCTGGGGCCACCTGCGCGTCAGCCGGTTCTGGTTGGACTGGGATGGGCTCGACCGTGCTGGTGAGCGCGACGTCAACGAAGGAGGCGTCGAACTGCGGCGGTGCTGTCGGCGCGGGGAACGGCGCACTCTCGTGCGCGGCATCCTGCGCCTCGACTCCGGCTGCCTGCTCCGCCTCGCGGGCCCGGGCGGCCTCGAGCGCGCGAAGTTCACGCCGGGTGAGCGGGCGGCCGGCCGGAGCTGGCGAAACGTCGTCAACGGCTGGTGCCGGCGGCGGGGTGACCGCCGGGGCGGCGGGCTCGGCCGGACGGAAGTCGCGGAGCCGGTACGCGTGGGCGTCCGAATCGGGTTCGGCCGGGGGCGCGGCCGGAGCCTCGCGCGCGTCTGCTGCCGGCGCGAAGGCGGCAAGGTCGGCGAAGGAAAGTGCCCCGGTCTCGGCAAGGCGCTGCGCGCGACGCGATCCGGGCCGGATGGGGTTCGCGGAGGTCGAGGGCGCGCCGTCGAAGCGGGCGGGCGTCGCATCCGGGGCTGCGGGAGCTGCGGGCGGGAAGGTATCGAACGGAACAGAATCCTCGTGGCCGGAATCGCCCATGGTCGCCTCCGGGTTGTCGAGATCGATGCTGCCCGTCTGGGCCCGGGCGCTGGAGAACTCACTGCCACCCTTGTGGGTTCGCTCGTTCATCCTGACCTGCCTCCGCGAAAGCGGCGGCTGGTCACCCCAGGCTGTCATTACTCACTCCGATACAGATGATGTTTGGCGATGTACTGTACTACCCCGTCGGGTACGAGGTACCAGACGGGAAACCCCCTACCTACCCGGCTACGACAGTCCGTCGAAGAAATCGCCAAGGCAGGCACCTCTAGCAAGCTTACGTCGTGCTCCGGCAAACCGGAAACGTTCAGGATGTGACCTGGCCGTGAAACCGCTACGAAATGGGCGAGTTCGAAGAGTTGGTCGACGTTCTTCCAGTCGACGATCTGGGCGATGGCGTCCGCTCCCGTGATGAAGAAGAGCTCGGCCTCCGGCCGCAGGCGCTGCATGTCGTGCAGCGTGTCGATCGTGTATGTGGGCCGGTCTCGATCGATGTCAACCCGGCTCACCGTGAACGATGGGTTCGACGCCGTCGCGATCACCGTCATGAGGTAGCGGTGCTCGCTGCCCGTGGCATCCGGCTTCTGGTACGGCTGCCCCGTCGGAACGAAGACCACCTCGTCCAGGCCGAAGTGCTGGGCGACCTCGCTGGCCGCGACAAGGTGGCCGTTGTGGATGGGATCGAATGTGCCACCCATGATGCCGACGCGAGGACGACCTGAGTCGGGGTCCACCGCCGTCATCGACGCGCCGTCAGTCGTGCGTGCCCGCGCCGGGGCCCGCGTTCGTGGACTGACGCTTGTTGCGGTGCGCCACGTCGCGGAAGCTGTAGGTGACGAGGCCGACCGTCACGAAGAAGGCCGCAGCGATGACCGCGAACCAGATGGGGTCCATGATCATGGGGGCGAGCTCGTGGTGGCCCTCTTCAGCAGCGATGACAGCAAGCAGTGACATTAGTTCTCCGTTCGACGCGTCTCTAATCTACCGTGCGTGGCGGGTCAGCCGCGCACCTGGCCGGAACCGCGCACAATCCACTTGGTGCTCGTCAGCTCAGGGAGCCCCATAGGGCCGCGGGCGTGCAGCTTCTGGGTCGAGATGCCCACCTCGGCGCCGAAGCCGAACTCTCCCCCGTCGGTGAAACGGGTCGACGCGTTGACCATCACGACGGCCGAATCCACCTCGGCGAGGAAGCGTTCGCTGCTCGCGAGATCCGAAGTGACGATCGACTCGGTGTGGTGGGTGGAGTAGCGACGGATGTGGTGGAGCGCGCCATCGAGGTCGTCGACGACCCGCACCGCAAGGTCGAGGCTCATGTACTCGGTCGCCCAGTCGTCCTCCGTCGCGGGGACGACATCCGCGAAGATGGCCGCCGTGCGATCGTCGGCATGCAGGGTCACGCCGCTCGCGCGGAGCGCGGAGAGCACGGGAGGCAGCAGTCGCTCCGCCGCATCGGCGTGCACCAGCAGGGTCTCGGCGGCGTTGCAGACGCTGGGGCGGTGGGTCTTCGCGTTGTGCACGATCTCGACCGCTGCGCTGACGTCGGCCGAGGCGTCGAGGAACACGTGCACGACGCCAGCGCCCGTCTCGATGACCGGCACCTGGGATTCGCGCACGACCGTCTGGATGAGGTCGGCGCTGCCGCGCGGGATCAGCACATCGATGAGGCCACGGGAGCGCATGAGCTCGGTTGCGCCATCGCGGCCGAACTCGTCGATGCCCTGCACGAGCTCGCCGGGCAAGCCCACGGAAGCGACAGCATCCTGGATGATCTGCACAAGGGCCGTATTGGAGTGGATCGCTGCCGAACCTCCCCGGAGCACGACGGCGTTGCCGCTCTTGAGGGCGAGCGAGGCGATGTCGATCGTGACGTTGGGTCGGGCCTCATAGATGGCGCCGACCACGCCGAAAGGAACGCGCACCTGGGTGAGGGCGAGCCCGTTCGGCAGGCTCGAGCCCTGCACGACGCGACCCACGGGGTCGGTCAGGGCCGCGATCTCCCGCACCGCCGCCGCGAGGCCGTCGAGTCGCGCCTCGTCGAGCCGGAGGCGATCCTGCAGGCCTTCGCTCAGCCCGTTCTCGCGCCCGTTGGCGAGGTCGAGTTCGTTCGCCGCGAGGATGCGATCGGCGTTCCCCAGGACGGCTGCGGCGATCGCCTCCAGCGCGTCATTCTTGAGCTGCGTCGTCGCCGTGGCGAGGGCACGGGAAGCGTCTCTCGACGCCACCAGCTTCTGCTGGAGAGTGGGGGTCGCAAGAGTCTGCTCGGGCATGGGCCCAGTCTATCGACCGCCCGAAGGCACCTACCCGTCAGCCGAGGGAGTGCTCGACGAGGCCCGCCGCGAACCACGTGCCGACTGGCGCACCGCCCAGCGCCTCGCTGACCTGCGCGGTCGAGGTCAGCAGCACAGGGGTGCCGGCGCTGGCCGCGAGCCGAGCAGCATCCACCTTCGTGCGCGCTCCTCCCGTGCCGACCCCGGCCGCTCCGATGCCGCCGAACTCGACCGAGTCGAGCGATTCGCCGAAGGCAACGTCGACGATGCGCTCCGAGCCCTCGACCCACGGCGGCTTCGTGTAGAGGCTGTCGACGTCGGAGAGCAGCACGAGCACATCCGCATTCAGGAGTTTCGCCACGCGAGCCGCCAGCTCATCGTTGTCACCGAAGCGGATCTCCGCGGTCGCGACCGTGTCGTTCTCGTTGACGATCGGCAGGATCCGCAGGTCGAGCAGTCGCTCCATGGCGCGCCGGGCGTTGGCACGATTGACCTTCGCCTCGAGGTCGCCTGCGGTCAGGAGCACCTGGGCAGCGACGATTCTGTAGCGAGCGAGGCTCTCCTGGTAGCGGTAGATGAGCACGTTCTGGCCCACGGCCGCGGCGGCCTGCTTCGTGGCGAGGTCTGTCGGCCGGTCCTGCAGATTCAGGAACGGCAGGCCCGTCGCGATCGCACCGGACGACACGAGCACGATCTCCGCACCACGCGCATGGGCGGCGGCGAGGGCATCGATGAGGGGTGCGACCTGGCCTGCGTTCTCACCACTGATCGACGAGGAGCCCACCTTGACGACGATCCTGCGGGCACGCGGGATGTCCGCTCGCGACGTGACGGGGCTCAGCGTGGGAATCGTGCTTGTCGTGGGCTGCGCTGTCATCGGTCCTGTCAGTCGTCTGAAACGGATGCTTCGCCCGAGGTCTGCTCGGACGCTGCGGAGTCGCGGCGATCCACCGCGAAGCCCTCATCATCATTCCAGAGGCCGGCCTCGCGTTCGCGAATGAGCTCGGCGCGGGCGGCCGCCTTGGCATCCATGCGCTCGAAGTACGCTTCGCGGCGCGCATTGCGGGTCGGCCTTGCGGACTCGCCGAGACGAGCATCCGTGCCTCGCGGGCTCGTGATGAGTTCCGCGGCGGAGGTCAGCGTCGGCTCCCAGTCGAAGACGACACCCTCGCCGGCACCGATGATGACGGTCGATCCGGCGACGGCCCCCGACTTGAAGAGCGAATCCTCGACGCCGAGCTTTGCAAGGCGATCCGCAAGGAAGCCGATCGCCTCGTCGTTCGTGAAGTCGGTCTGGGCAACCCAGCGCTCCGGCTTGGCGCCGATGATGCGGTAGATGTTGCCGTGGGTGCCGCCCTCGACACGCACGTCGAAGGCCGCCTCATTGACCGCCCGGGGTCGAAGCACGATGCGTTCACGGGGAGGCTCTGCTGCCTTGGCGGCGCGTTCCTCCTCGACGAGCTCGCCGAGGGCATAGGAGAGCTCCCTGAGCCCGGCGCGACTCACGGCCGAGACTTCGAAGACGCGGTACCCTTGCTGCTCGAGCTCGGGGCGCACGAACTCGGCGAGGTCGCGCGCATCCGGCACGTCGATCTTGTTCAGGACGACGACCTGCGGGCGCTCGAGCAGTGGCGTCTGCCCCTCCGGCACCTCGTAGGACTCCAGTTCGTGACGGATGATCTCGAGGTCGCTGAGCGGGTCGCGGCCCGGTTCGAGGGTCGCGCAGTCGAGCACGTGCACGAGCGCGGAGCACCGCTCCACGTGACGGAGGAACTCGAGTCCGAGTCCCCTGCCCTCGCTCGCGCCCTCGATGAGGCCGGGGACGTCAGCGACCGTGTAGCGGCTTTCCCCCGCCTGCACGACGCCGAGGTTCGGGTGCAGCGTCGTGAAGGGGTAGTCGGCGATCTTGGGCTTCGCAGCCGACAGTGCCGCGATGAGGCTCGACTTGCCCGCCGAGGGGTACCCGACGAGAGCGACATCCGCAACGACCTTGAGCTCGAGGACGACGTCGCCCTCCCAGCCGGGGGTGCCGAGCAGGGCGAAGCCGGGGGCCTTGCGCTTGGTGTTGGCGAGGGCCGCGTTGCCGAGACCGCCCTGGCCACCGGGCGCGACGACGATGCGCATGCCCGGTTCCGTGAGGTCGGCGAGGACGGTGCCGTCTGGGTCCTTCACGACTGTGCCGACGGGAACCGCCAGCTCGAGCTCGGATCCTGTCGTGCCCGCACGGTGGTCTCCCATGCCGGGCTGCCCGTTCTCAGAGCTGCGGTGCGGAGAGCGGTGGTACGACAGCAGCGTCGTGACCTGCGGGTCGCTGACCAGCACGATGTCACCACCGTTGCCACCGTTGCCCCCGTCGGGGCCCGCGAGGGGCTTGAACTTCTCGCGCTTGACTGACACGCAGCCATTGCCGCCGTGCCCCGAGCGCAGATGCAGGGTCACGTGGTCCACGAAGGTTGCCATAACCGTGATCCTTGTCTCGAAACGGGCCGAAGCGGCCGGGGTGAAAACAGCGAAGGGCGAGCCGAAGCCCGCCCCACGAGTGAGTGATTGTGCCTAGGAGGCAGCCGCCACAATGTTGACGACCTTGCGGCCGCCCTTCTGGCCGAACTCGACGGCGCCAGCCTCGAGTGCGAACAGCGTGTCGTCGCCGCCGCGCCCGACGTTCACGCCGGGGTGGAAGTGCGTGCCGCGCTGGCGGACGAGGATCTCGCCGGCGTTGACGGTCTGGCCGCCGAAGCGCTTGACGCCGAGGCGCTGCGCGTTGGAGTCGCGGCCGTTACGGGTGGACGATGCGCCCTTTTTGTGTGCCATTTGTCAGCCCCTAATGCTTTCGATGCTTACTTGATGCCGGTGATCTTGACGCGCGTGAGCTCCGAGCGGTGGCCCTGGCGCTTCTTGTAGCCGGTCTTGTTCTTGAACTTCTGGATGACGATCTTGGGGCCGCGGAGGTCGCCGAGGACCTCTGCAGTGACCGTGACCTTCGCAAGCGCCTTCGCGTCGTGCGTGATCTTGTCGCCGTCAACGAGCAGCACGGGGGCGAGCTCGATGTTGCCATCCTTGTTGGCCGCGACACGGTCAAGGACGACGACCGAGCCGACCTCGACCTTTTCCTGCCGACCGCCGGCGCGCACGATTGCGTAAACCACTTGGGAACCCTAACTACTTGAAGAAAAGCTTCATGATTTCGCCGCGGCTGATGCCCGACGAAGAACTTGGCGTTGAATGCGGGCTTGGCCAGCGCACGCCAAGGGTCAATACTAGTCGACACCCGGGCTGGCGGTCAAACCTCATCAAGCATAGCCGCTCTGCGAACGCCGCCGGGCCATGAGCCGGCCGCACGACGCTCGCAAGGCTTCCAAGTCTAGACTCCACACATGGCGGTTCTGATCGACACGCCCATGTGGCCGGCGCACGGCACGCTCTGGGCTCACCTCGTGAGTGACGAGGCCATCGACGAGCTCCACGACTTCGCGCAGCGCGCAGGACTCCCCCGGCGGTCGTTCGACCTCGACCACTACGACGTGCCCGCCGAGCGGGTCGCGGCACTTGTCGAGCTGGGGGCCACACCCGTGAGCAACCGCGAGCTCGTGCGGCGTCTCGCCGCGAGCGGCCTCCGGGTCAGCCAGCGTGAACGACGCGCGGGAGACTCATCCCGCTGAAGCGCCCCACTGTGTCCCAAACCCCGTGAACTCAGCCACGACCTCCCCCTCGGCGACGGAGACGATGCGGGTCACGATCGACACCGCCCGGGCGTGCGGGAAGTATGCGTCCGAGACCATGCCCGCGACATCCGGAACCACTTCGATCGCGACATGCCGCCCGTCTGGTGCGACCTCGAAACCATCGATGCCCTCCCGTTCGCTCGCGCGGTAAAGCACGCGGGGCGACTCGCCGTCGTCGACCACGATGGCGCTCGACACGCGCCCGCTCTCATCCAAGGGCAGCGCGAGCTTTTGCACCCGCTCCGGCCCATCGAGGAGGAACACGACGTCACCGCCGAAGGGAGCCGCGCCGTCGACCGGCGTGGGGCCGAACGGCATGGCTGTGCCGTCGTCGAGGGACAGTACGACGGTGTCGTGGTGGTCGCGCACGATGGCGGAGCCGCCGTCTGCCGAGACAGCCTCGATGCCCTCCCACTCCCCCAGGCCTTCGACGTCATTCGGCGCGTCGGGGGCGAATCGCAGCAACTCCTCTTCCGTGTCGATCGCGAGCATCTCGGCTCCTCCCGGAAGCCAGGACCATGCAACCGCCTCGAACGGAGCTCCGTCGCGTTCGACGAGCTTTACGGTGTCCGCACCGGCCTCGAGCCAGAGCAAGGCATTCGAGAACTCGCGCTCCTGCGGATCGCCCGCACTCGTGAACCGGAATGCGGCTCGCTCGCCCTCTGACGCGAGTGAATCGACAGCTCCCGCCGCGGGGAGAGCGATTTCCCTCGCGGTGCCGGAGGCTACATCGACGCTCGTCAGGGAGTGAGCATCGGGCGTGCCGCTCACAATGACGAGGCTGCGCTCAGTGGCAGCGAATGTATCGATCCGCTCGGCCGAATAGACCACGGATGTCTCGCCCGACTCGAGGTCGAACTCGATGACAGAATCGAGGCCGCCCACGGCGGGGTCGGCACGATCGAGCATGTAACCCGTGCGCGCCTCCGGGAGTGGAGCTGCAGCGTCGCCCGCGCCCTGGGGACCGTCCGCCCGCAGGAACGCGAAGGACACGACAGCGACAACCCCGAGCGCGAGCACCGCGAGGCCGACCCTGAGGGCACGACCTCGCGTCGCCTTGCTCATGTGTGGCCGATCGCGATCAGTCGTCGAGCGTGATCGACGTGCCTGATCCCGCCTGTACGACGCCGGCGCTCGATGCGCGGCGTGAGCCGCGGGAGCGGCCCTGCCCGGGCTGCTTCGGCTCCGGCAGGGCATCCAGCACGGTTCCGAGGATCTGTTCCGCGTCTTCCGAGCTGATCTTGCGCGCGGCACGGGGCGCCTTCACGACGGGGATGTCGAGGATCTCGACGACCTCTTCCTGCGATTCGGCAGCACGGTCTTCTGCAGCGCTGTCGCCCTTCGTGTCTGCCGGCGGGGTCGCGTCGGCCTTCGCCGCCGCGTCTCCAGCGTCTGCATCCTTTGACTCCGTCGTGCCCTTCGAACGCGAACGCCGGGAACGCGACTTCGAGGGCTTTTCCTCGGCGGTAGTGCCGCCCGTCGTGGCATCGGCCGTGGCCTGCGCCGCCTGCGTGTCCGACTTCTCTGCGCTGTCGGAGTCCGCCGGCTGGTTGGCGATCGTGCTCGCCGCAATCTGGGCGAGCGCGTTCTTCACGTCCTCCGTGATGGCATGGGTCGCGGCCGCCTTGGGAGCGGCATTGGAACCGGCGCCGTTGTTGCCGTTGCCGTTGCCGTTGCCGTTGCCATTGTTGTTGCCGTTGCCATTGCCGCCCTTGCCACCACGGCCGCGGCGCGATTCGGGCTGCGGCGTCTGGCGGTGCTTCGTGACGGGATCGTGGTGCACGATGATGCCGCGGCCGGCACACGTCTCGCAGGGCTCACTGAAGGACTCGAGCAGGCCGAGTCCGAGCTTCTTGCGCGTCATCTGCACGAGGCCGAGCGAGGTGACCTCGGCGACCTGGTGCTTCGTGCGGTCACGGCTCAGACACTCGACGAGGCGACGAAGCACGAGGTCGCGGTTGGACTCGAGCACCATGTCGATGAAGTCGACGACGATGATGCCGCCGATGTCACGCAGGCGCAGCTGGCGCACGATCTCCTCGGCAGCCTCGAGGTTGTTCTTGGTGACCGTCTCCTCGAGGTTTCCGCCGGAGCCGACGAACTTGCCCGTGTTGACGTCGACGACGGTCATGGCCTCGGTGCGGTCGATCACGAGCGAACCACCCGAGGGCAGCCAGACCTTGCGGTCGAGCGCCTTCTCGATCTGCTCGCTGATGCGGTACTCGTCGAAGGAGTCCTTCTCGCCGACGTGCGCCTCGACCCGGTCGACGAGGTCTGGTGCGACCTGGCGCAGGTAGCTCGTGATGGTCTCGCGGGCATCCGCCCCCTCGATGACGAGCTTGTGGAAGTCCTCGTTGAAGACATCGCGCACGATCTTGACGAGGAGGTCCGGCTCGCTGTGGAGCAGTGCGGGCGCGTTGACCGACTCGATCGCGGAGCTGATCGCCGACCACTGCGAGGTGAGGCGGTTGACATCGAGCGTCAGCTGCTCCTCAGTCGCACCCTCGGCAGCCGTGCGCACGATGACGCCCGTGTTGTCGGGGAGCACCTCCTTGAGGATTTTCTTGAGACGCGCCCGCTCGGTGTCGGGCAGCTTGCGACTGATGCCGTTCATCGAGCCGTTCGGCACGTACACGAGGTAGCGGCCTGGCAGGGAGACCTGGCTCGTGAGCCGGGCGCCCTTGTGACCAACCGGGTCCTTCGTCACCTGCACGAGCACCTTGTCGCCGGGCTTGAGCGCCAGCTCGATGCGCCGGGCCTGGTTCTTGCCCTCGGCGGAGTTCTCGGCCGCAGCATCCCAGTCGACCTCGCCCGAGTACAGCACGGCGTTGCGGCCCCGACCGATATCGACGAAGGCGGCCTCCATGCTGGGGAGCACGTTCTGCACGCGACCGAGGTACACGTTGCCGATGAGCGACGACTCCTGCGACTGGGCAACGTAGTGCTCGACCAGCACACCGTCCTCCAGCACGCCGATCTGGATGCGGTTGTTCTTCTGGCGCACGACCATGACACGGTCGACACTCTCGCGACGCGCAAGGAACTCCGCCTCCGTGACGACGGGACGACGACGGCCGGCATCACGGCCGTCGCGACGGCGCTGCTTCTTGGCCTCGAGACGCGTCGAGCCGCGCACCTTCTGCGGTTCGTTCGAGGGCTCTGGCTGCTGCTTGGGCTGGCGAGCCTGGCGGCCGGAGGAGCGCTCCTGCGGCGCCCGGTCCTGGGAGCGCTCGGATTCTGCCTGCTCGTCGTCACCGGAACGGCGACGGGTGCGACGACGGCTCGAAGAGGACTCGTCCACGGCATCGTCGGATGGCGACGGCGGAACCATGGTCGGCAGGTCGGGGGCACGGAAGAGCAGGGTCGTCGTCGACATCGCGACGAGCGGCTCAGGCGCCGCGGGACTCTCCTGCGACTCGGCAGTGGCCGACGTCTCAGCTGCGGCGTCCTCGGCAGGCTCCGTCGCGACGGCAGCCCCATCACCTTCCGGGGTGGGAACCTCTGCCGGCGGGGCCGTGTCCGCTGCAGCGGTCTCCGGAGAAGCAGTCACGGCCTCAGCAGCCGCATTCGCTCGTTCCTCGGAAGGTGCGGATGCGGCACCCTGCGAGGCCTCGGCCTCGCTGCCCTTCGCCCTGCGGCCCCCGAAGAGCCTCACACGCCTGCGCGAGCCTTCCTTCTGCGTACCACCGTCATTGTTTTCGTTTGTCTCCACCATCGCTGGTGCACTCCTAAGCCGGTGTGGCAAACCGCGCTGCCATCCGGAACTCTCTCGCGGGGACCGCAATCGGCGGTCCCGCTAATCCTTACGACGCGTTTCGCGCGGATACGTGCAGCTGTGCCCTGCGGCTCCTGCCCTTGACGCTTTCGTCCTCAGGCGAACTCACGGATGCTGCTGTAGCGGTATCGGCCCTGTCTCGCTCGTCTTCTGTCATTCGGTACTGCACGCCCGGCGTGCCATGCCTGTGACGACCTCGTCGTCACTGTCGCGAACGACTCGGCTGGCAGGCCGGAAAGCTTCTTCTTCGTCACCGTGAGCGCGGCTCGCGGTGAACATCTCACAAATTATCGCATGCATCCGCGAGAGTGCCGCATTGAGGGGTGCAAGTCGCCTGCGACTACCAGCCGCGAGGGATGACAGGATGGCCCTATGGTCGACGTCCAGCGTGCCCGCCGACAGGTCTGGGCGCTCCTTGCAACCGCCGCCGTGGCACTGTCCATCGCGGTCGCCTGCTTCGTGCTGACACTGCATGCCTTCAGCGGCATGTCTCCGGAATCGCCCTTCGAATCGCTTCTCCTGGGAGTGCCCGCGCCGACCGCCGCCCTTCCGCCCGCGACGCTACTCATCGCCCTCGCGAGCATCCGCGCGGCGGCCCTCCGCTCGAGCGAGGGCACACGAACGGCACCGCGGCGGCTGGCGGGAGCGTTGCTCGTCGTCGCGGGCGGAGTCGGCCTACTCGCCGCATGGGCACTCACGGCGGACAAGGTCGTGACCCTGACGCAGCCGGAGGCTCCCCTCGAATGCAACTTCAGCCTGCTCGTGCAGTGCGGCGCGAACCTTGAGTCGTGGCAGGGCTCACTGCTCGGCTTTCCCAATCCGCTGCTCGGCCTGGTGGGATGGTCGGCCGTGATCGCGGTGGGCGGCTGCCTGTTCATCGGCATCCGCATCGCGGACTGGCTCTGGGTCGCCTTCACGGTCGGCGTCGCCGCAGCGATGGCGTTCGTGCTGTGGCTCATCGGCCAGAGCATCTCCGTGCTCGGCACCCTGTGCCCGTGGTGCATGGTGACGTGGTCGGTCACGATTCCCGTGTTCTGGTGGGTCTCGGCCGAACTCGCGCGGCGGGTCGGAGGCCCCCGGCTCTCGGCCGGGGGCGCCCGCATCGCGGGGTGGTGGCCCACCCTGACGGTGTTCAGCTACCTCGTCGTTGCCGTGCTCGCACAGCTACGGCTCGACGTGATCGCTCACCTCTGAGCTGGGTTCAGGCGAACCAGAGCGCGAGTTCCCGTGCGGCCGACTCGGGCGAGTCGCTGCCGTGCACGAGGTTCTGCTGCACGCGTGCGCCCCAGTCGCGTCCGAGGTCGCCGCGGATGGTGCCAGGCGCCGCGGTCGTGGGGTCGGTCGTGCCGGCGAGGGAGCGGAAGCCCTCGATCACGCGGTTGCCCGCGAGGCGGATGGCGACGACCGGGCCGCTCTCCATGAACTCGACGAGGGGCTCGTAGAAGGGCTTGCCCTCGTGTTCGGCGTAGTGCTTCGCCAGCAGCTCACGGTCAGGCTGCACGAGGCGCAGGTCGACGAGCTGGTATCCCTTCGACTCGATGCGGCGGAGGATCTCCCCCGTGAGTCCACGGGCAACGCCGTCGGGCTTGACGAGGACGAGTGTTTCTTCGATTTCCATTGACATGGTGCTCCTTTTGCTGGGGGACGAAGGTCAGGCGGGGGTGATGCCCATAGCGGCATTGCGTCGGTCGAGCTTGCGACCGGTGACGAAGCAGTAGATCCAGATGGCCACGAAGATGGCGCCGGAGACGTAGAGGGCCGGCAGGAGCAGCCCCAGCGCGATGAGGCCGACCTGGAGCGCCCACCCCAGCCACTCTGCCCACGGGAAGCGCAGGCACGCCGCCGTAACCAGGAGCAGTGCGATGAGCAGCACTCCCCCGCCGAGCGCCACGAGGGGCGGCAGGATGTCGAGCCCGAAGATCGTGAGGGCGACGAAGAACACGAGGGCCGCTTCGAGGCCGAGCACGATCGAGAGCAGGCTCTCGGTCACGCTGCGGACTCGGCGCTGCCGGGGCGCGCTGGCCATCATGCCTTCCACCCCTCGCTCCTGGCGAGGTCCATCGCTTCGCCCACGAGCGTGATGGATCCCGTGACGATGACGGCGCGCTTGGGCGCTTCCGAGGCCCAGCGGCGCGCGGCATCCGTCGCCTCGGCGAGCACGTCGTACTCCCAGGTGGCGTCGGCTCCAGCGAGGTCGCGCACGACATAGGCGAGGTCGTCGGATGCCACGGCGCGCTCGGATTCCGACTGCGTCACGTAGAAACGGGTCGCCATCGGTGCGAGCCGCGCCACGATGCCGTCCAGATCCTTGTCCTCGAGCACGCCGAGCACGACGGCGACCTCGTCGAAGTCGAAGTAGTCCCGCATGGCAGCGACGAGGGAATCGACACCCTGGGGGTTGTGGGCGGCGTCGACGATGACGGTGGGGTCCACGCCGATGAGCTCGAGGCGCCCGGGTGACGTCGACTCGGCGAGACCCTGCTCGATGACGTCGCTGACGATCGCCTGGTCACCGCCGCCGAGGAACGACTCGACAGCAGCAACCGCGAGCGCGGCGTTCTGGGCCTGGTGCGTTCCATAGAGCGGCAGGAAGACCTCGGAGTAGCTCGCCGCACGTCCCCGCACGGAGACAAGCTGTCCCCCCACGGCAACGGTCGAGGAGGCCACATCGAAGGCCTCCCCTTGGAGCACGAGCTCGGCGCCCACCTCGCGGGACTTCGCCTGCAGCTCCCCAAGGGCCGTCGCATCCTGCTGGGCCGAGACGACGATGGCGCCGGGCTTGATGATGCCGGCCTTCGTGCGGGCGATCTCCTGCACGGTCGAACCGAGCCGGTGCATGTGGTCGAGGGCGATGGGGGTGATCACGGCAACCGCACCGTCGGCGATGTTGGTCGAATCCCACTCTCCGCCCATGCCGGTTTCCAGCACGACGACGTCGACGGGCGCATCCGCGAAACTCGCAAACGCCAAGAGGGTGAACGCCTCGAAGAACGTGAGCGGAGCCTCACCCTCACCGTCAAGCTGGGCATCCGTCATCTCAAGGTAAGGCTGGATGTCGCGCCAGTTGGCGATGAACGCCTCATTGCTGATGGGTTCACCATCGATGAGGATGCGCTCGTTGACGCGGCTGAGGTGCGGGCTCGTGAGGAGCCCCGTGCGCAGCCCGTGCGCCCTGAGGAGGCTGTCGATCATGCGGGCCGTGCTCGTCTTGCCGTTGGTGCCCGCGACGTGGATGACGGGCGCGGCCGCCTGCGGGTCGCCCAGGAGGGCCGCCGCCCGACGCGTCGGCTCGAGTCGCACCCGCGGTGTCGCCTCACCGACGCGCGCGAGCAGTTCCGCATAGACGGCGTCGGCGTCGCCCTGCAACAGGGCGTCGTCCGACAGCTCGGGATCATTCGTGAGTTCAGACATCGATTCCCTCTCCCCAGCGCGCGACATCGAGCACGATGCGGCCCGCATTCGAGTACTGCCCCGCGCGGATCTCGGCACGGTGCGCGCCAGCCTCGCCCTGCAGTTCGGCCCCTGCGCCGCGATGCACCCGCATCTCGCGCGAGAGGGTCTCTCCCGACACGAGTTCCGTGAACGACTCGAGCGCGTCGGCATCCGCGTCCGCCTCGGTGAAGACGTCGAGACGGATGCGGTCGCTCACGTCGAATCCAGCGCCGCGGCGAGCGTCCTGCACGGCCCTCACGAGGTCACGTGCGAGTCCCTCCGCCTCAAGCTCGGGCGTCGTCGCGGTGTCGAGCAGCACGAAGCCGCCGCCGGGCAGGAAGCTGATGGCCTGCTCGGAGGATCCTGCCGTGAGCTGCAGCTCGAACTCGCCCGGCAGCAGTTCGACGCCGCCCGCGATCACATTGTCGCCAGCGGGGGTCCAGTCGCCGGACTTCGCCGCCGCGATGACCTGCTGCACGGCCTTGCCGATACGAGGACCTGCCGCGCGGGCGTTGACCGTGAGCTTGCGCTCGATGCCGAAGGCGCTGAGGCTGTCCTCCGCCAGCGGAACGAGGTCGACCGCCTTGACGTTGAGCTCGTCGCGCACGATCGAGCTGAACTCCTCGAGACGGGCCCCGTCGTCGCTCACGATTGTGAGGCTCGCGAGCGGCAGCCGAACGCGGCGACCCGTCGCCTTGCGCAGGGCGAGTCCGGCGGAGGCGATCTCACGCACGCGGTCCATCGTCGCCGCGAGGGTCGCGTCGGCCGGGAACTCCTCCGCGTCGGGCCAGTCGGTGAGGTGCACACTGCGCCCGCCGGTGAGGCCCTGCCACACCTTCTCGCTCACGAGCGGTGCGAGCGGGGCGGCGAGCCGGGTCAGGGTCTCGAGCACGGTGTAGAGCGTGTCGAAGGCGTCCTTGTCGGTGCCCGCCCAGAAGCGGTCGCGGCTCCTGCGCACGTACCAGTTCGTGAGCACGTCGGCGAAGTCGCGGAGCGCATTGGCCGCGAGCGGCGAGTCGAGCGCGTCGAGGTGAGCCGTGACATCCGTCACCAACTGCCGGGTCTTCGCGAGCAGGTAGCGATCGAGCACGTGGCTCGAGTCGGTGCGGCGGCTCGCCTCGTAGCCGCCCTCCTGCGCCGCGTTCGCGTAGAGGGTGAAGAAGTAGTAGGTGCTCCAGAGCGGAAGGAGGAACTGCCGCACTCCCTCACGGATGCCCTCCTCCGTCACGATGAGGTTGCCACCGCGGATGACCGAGGATGACATGAGGAACCAGCGCATGGCATCCGCGCCGTCGCGCTCGAAGACCTCGTTGACATCCGGGTAGTTGCGCAGCGACTTCGACATCTTCTGCCCGTCATTGCCGAGCACGATGCCGTGGCTGATGACGTTCTTGAACGCAGGGCGGTCGAAGAGGGCCGTCGACAGCACGTGCATCGTGTAGAACCAGCCGCGCGTCTGCCCGATGTACTCGACGATGAAGTCGGCAGGGTTGTGGGTGTCGAACCAGTCCTTGTTCTCGAAGGGGTAGTGCACCTGGGCGTAGGGCATCGAGCCGGAGTCGAACCAGACGTCGAGCACGTCCTCGATGCGGCGCATGGTCGACTGGCCCGTCGGGTCATCCGGGTTCGGGCGGGTCAGGTCGTCGATGAAGGGGCGGTGCAGGTCGGGCTCGCCCTCCGCGTTGCGCGGCAGCGTGCCGAAGTCGCGCTCGAGTTCCTCCAGTGAGCCGTAGACGTCGACGCGGGGGTACTCGGGGTTGTCGCTCTTCCAGACCGGGATCGGCGAACCCCAGTAGCGGTTGCGCGAGATCGACCAGTCGCGGGCGTTCGCCATCCACTTGCCGAACTGGCCGTGCTTGACGTTCTCCGGCACCCAGTTGATCTGCTCGTTGATCTCGACGGCACGGTCGCGGAATTCCGGCACGCGGATGAACCAGCTCGAGACCGCCTTGTAGATGAGCGGCTGGCGGCAGCGCCAGCAGTGCGGGTAGCTGTGCTCGTAGCTCTTCTGCTGCAGGAGGCGACCGTCAGCCCTCAGCAGCTGGGTGAGCGGCTTGTTGGCGTCGAAGACCTGCAGGCCGGCGACCGGCTCGACGGCGGGCAGGAAGCGGCCACCGTCATCGACCGAGATCACGACGGGGATGCCCGCCTTGGCGCACGTCACCTGGTCGTCTTCACCGTAGGCGGGCGCCTGGTGCACGATGCCCGTGCCCTCACCCGTCGCGACGTACTCGGCGACGAGGATCTGCCACGCGTTCTCGTAGCCCTCCGCGTCGGCGTAGAAGTCCCAGAGCCGGTCGTACTTCACACCGCCCAGATCGGCACCCTTGAGGGTGCGGGTGACGGATGCCGCGGCATCCGCTGCGCTCTCGTAGCCCAGGTCCTTCGCGTAGGCCGCGACGGTGTCGGCGGCCAGGAGGTACTGGGAGACCGCCTCGGCCGAGCCGTCGCCCGCGCCCAGCGGACCGCTCGGGATCACGGCGTACTCGATCTCGGGGCCGACCGCGAGGGCGGCGTTGGTGGGGAGCGTCCAGGGGGTCGTCGTCCATGCGAGGGCGCGCACGCCCGTCAGCCCGAGCGCCTCGGCCTTCTCGCCCACGAGCGGGAAGGTGACCGTGACGGTCTGGTCCTGGCGCATTTTGTAGACGTCGTCATCCATGCGCAGCTCATGGTTGGAGAGCGGGGTCTCGTCGTTCCAGCAGTACGGCAGCACGCGGAAGCCCTCGTAGGCGAGGCCCTTGTCGTAGAGGCGCTTGAAGGCCCAGATGACCGACTCCATGAAGGAGATGTCGAGGGTCTTGTAATCGTTCTCGAAGTCGACCCAGCGGGCTTGCCGGGTGACGTAGTCCTGCCACTCGTTCGTGTATCGCAGCACCGACTCGCGCGCCGTCGCGTTGAAGGCCTCGACGCCCATCGACTCGATCTCGTCCTTGCGCGTGATGCCCAGCTGGCGCATCGCCTCCAGCTCGGCGGGTAGCCCGTGGGTGTCCCAGCCGAAGCGGCGGTGCACCTGCTTGCCGCGCATGGTCTGGTAGCGCGGGAACAGGTCCTTCGCGTAGCCCGTCAGGAGGTGGCCGTAGTGCGGCAGGCCGTTCGCGAAGGGCGGGCCGTCGTAGAAGACCCACTCGTCGCATCCCTCACGGTTGTCGATCGACGCCTGGAAGGTGTCGTCGCCCTTCCAGAAGGCAAGGATGCCCTTCTCGATCGCCGGGAATTCAGGGCTCGGCGTCACGGGGGCTGCGGGCGTGCCGTCGTGGGAGGGGCGCGGGTAGGTCAAGTCTTCTCCTGGCAGTGACGAATCTGCACGAGGACGACGGATGATCTGCTCACCCTCCGCGGTACCACCTCGCTTGCCGCATCTGGTTTCGACGAGCTCAACCCGCGATGCGACCGCTTGTTCCTTGGCTGTGACGGGCCAGACCCGTTCGGTTCTACTGGGCGGGTGCCGGGGCATCCGCTGTTCTGCCGAAGACTCCCCGGTGATGGCCGGATCAGCGCCTGTGGCTCAAGGATACCGTGCGGCTCGGCACGACACGAATGCCTCCGGCATGGGCGCTGGCGCTGCCCTCAGTCCTCAGTCCTCGAAGACGATGCGCAGGTAGCGAGCCCCATCGACCGCCGTCGAGTAGTACCAGCCCGCGTTCGTGACGAGGTGCGATGCGGCTGCGCCACTCGGGTCACTCATCTCGGTGCCGCCCTCGCTGTCGCGACGCTCGTATCCCGCGGCCTCGAGTTCGGCGATCGCCTGCTCGCGCTGCTCCTCGTCGATGGGCAGCCAGGCGAACGCCACGTGTTCACTGGCCTCGCCGGGCGAGAGCAGGCAGACGAGTGGATCGTGCTCGATGAGGGGCGACATCCACTCCAGGTGCCCGCTCTCGGCCAGGGCCTCGACGTCGTACACGACGGTCAGTCCGCCGAGGTCCGTGCCGTTGAACGCCGCGAATCCCGCGCCGTCCTCTCCGATGAGGAAGGGGCATGCCTGCGATGCCGGAGGCATGTAGTCGGGATCGCCCGGGGTATCAGATGTGGCCTCCGGTCCCAGGCTGGAGGGCTCGGGACTGCCCTGCTCGCTCGCCGTGCAGGCGCTGAGGAGGAGGCAGCACGCCAGCCCGATCGCGGTGCTGGCCTTCGCCCCCGCGCGGCGCATCCGATGTTCCGTGCTCATCCTTCTCCCTTTAGGGGGCCACCAGTACCGGCGTGCCGAGCGGCAGCCCAGCCAAGTACTGCGCCGTCGCGGCATCGACGCGGATGCACCCGTTGGAGATGGGCCCGGAGCGGGCGTCGTGATAGTGGAACGCCGTGACGGCGACGGATGCCCCACCGAAGCCGTCGAGGGTCGGGGACTGCACCGCGAGGGCTGTCGTCGGGTTGCCCCGCGTGTACGTGGCCGCCGGGTCGGTGAAGACCGTCATGACGAAGGTGCGGCCGAGCGGGGTGGGCGTCGCCGGCGTGCCGAAGCCGAAACCGGAGCTCTCGTAGACGCTTCGCCCCGACTCCGTGACGGAGATCGTGCCCTCGCTGAGGCTGACGCGCACGAGGTAGGGGTTCTCGTTGAGCGTCACGTCGGCGGCCCGAACCCACCCGGTCGTCTGGCCCACGACCCCGCCCGAGGGAAGGCCGGCCCGCGCCGGCAGGAGCACCCGCACCCAGTGCGGGTGCTGCTCGATAACAGGGACCGCCGTGCCGTCGTGGGCCTGCGCATGGGGAAGCTGGGCGACGGGCGATGCGCCGGGTTCGGGGAAGACGGGGATCGAGGGAGCGAGCGCGGATGCGGTCAGCGGCAGCACGGGCGCATGCGGCTCGGGGTCGAGCGGCAGCTGCGGGATGACGGAGTACACCTGCGTCGCGGGCAGCGCGGCGAGGTCGTAGGTGGAGGGGTCCACCGGGTATTGCTCGACAGGACTGGGGCCGGGACTGGGGCTGGGGCTGGGGCTCGGACTGGGCATCGCAGTGCTCTCGGTGCTCGTGGACGCTCTCTCGGCTGGGGCGGCATCGTCGCGCGGCCAGAGGAGCACGGCGCACAGTCCTGCCGCCGCGATCGCGATGCCCGCGCCGGCGACCTGTGCCCCTCTCCGCCTGTCCACGGAACCCCTTCCTCAACGTCGCCACTGTTGCGCGACTCCCACGTTCTCACATCGTGCAGCTACTCTCGCTGCGATGCGATACATGCGCAATGCTGGACGCATGACGATCTCGGTCCCGTCCCTCGAGCAGCTCCGAACCCGTTCGAGCGCAAAGTGGCGCACACACCCGAGTGACGTCCTCCCCCTCTTCGTCGCCGAACTCGATTTCGCGCTCGCCGACCCCATCGCGGAGGCGCTGCACGACAGCATCCGTCGCAGCGACACGGGCTACGCCTCGGGCGACGCTGAACTGCCCGAGGCATTCAGCCGCTTCGCCGCCGAGCGCTTGGACTGGAGCGTCGATGTCGAGCACGTGCGCTCGACGGCGGACGTCAGCTTGGGGATCGTCGAGTGCCTGCGCCGCCTGACCGACCTGGGCGACGGGGTCATCATCACGCCTCCGGTCTATCCGCCGTTCTTCGACCTCGTGCGCGAATCGGGAGCATCCGTCGTCGAGGTGCCGCTCCGAGAATCGGATGCTTCGGATCACTCCGCCTGGGCCCTCGATCTCGACGCCATCGAGGCGGCGTTCCGAGCCGGCGCGAAGGCAATGGTGCTGTGCAACCCGCACAACCCGCTCGGCCATCCGCACCCGCGGAGCGAATTCGAGGAGCTCGCCCGCATCGCCGACCGCTACGGCGTCACGATCGTGAGCGACGAGATCCACGCTCCCCTCACGCACAGCGATGGCGACTACGTGCCTTACCTCACGGTGAGCCAGGAGTCCCGCGACCACGGCATCGCGATTACCTCGGCGAGCAAGGCCTTCAACCTGGCCGGGCTGAAGTGCGCCGTCATGGTGACGGCAAGTGCGCGCATGCGTGCCGTCGTCTCCGGCATGTACCAGGAGGTCTTCTGGCGCACCTCGCACCTCGGTGCCATCGCGAGTGTCGCGGCGTTCCGCCACGGCAGTGCGTGGCTCGACGACGCCATCGCCACGCTCGAGGGCAACCGCTCCCTGCTGACGCGCCTTCTCGCCGAGAAGCTCCCCGGCGTCGTCTATCGCGAGCCCGCTGCGAGCTACCTCGCGTGGCTCGACTTCAGGGCGCTCGGGCTCGGCGACAACCCTGCCGAGCGCCTGCTCTCGGATGCTCGCGTCGCCCTCAGTCCGGGTCCGGACTTTGGTGGGCAGGGCACAGGTTTCGCCCGCCTGAACTTCGGATGTTCGCCGGAAGTGCTAACGGAGGCGATCGAACGCATCGCCGCCGCTACCATCGGCTCCCATGACCGCCAATGACGACGCCAAGAACTCGACCGTACTGCTCAGTGTGACCGACGGCCTCGCCCGGATCACCCTCAACCGCCCCGCCCGCCTGAACGCGATCGACGCCGACGCGGCGGACCGCTGGCGCGACGTCGCCCGCGAGGTCACGGAGCGCGACGATGTGCAGGCCGTGCTGCTGGATGCCGCGGGGGCGGCATTCTGCGCGGGTGGCGACGTGCAGGCGATGGCGACCGCAGACTACGACGCCGCATCGATCGCCGACCACGCGGACGTGATCCATGAGGGCCACGCCCTCCTGCGGGCGAGCACGAAGCCGATCGTCGCGGCGGTCCAGGGCGCGGTCGCGGGCGGCGGCCTCGGATTCATGCTCTGCGCCGACTACATCGTCGCCGCCGACACCTCCTTCTACGCGTCGCGCTACGCCGCGATCGGCCTCACCCCGGACTGCGGCGTGAGCACGCTCCTGACGGAGGCGGTCGGCATGCGCCGCGCGCTCCAGCTTGCCCTCAGCGACGTGCGCCTCACGGCGGACGAGGCCAAGGAATGGGGGCTCGTCACCGAGGTCGTGCCGGCGGAGCAGATCGTCGCTCGCGCCGAGGAGGTCGCGGCGCACTGGCTCGCGGGGGCGGCCGGTGCCTACGGAGAAGCGCGACGCCTGCTGCGGGCCGCGCCCCTCCGCCCAGTGCAGGAGTCCCTCGACGATGAGGCGCGCACGATCGCGCGGGCGTTCAGCACCCCGGATGCGCAGCGCCTCATCGCCGCCTTCACCGCCCCGAGGAAGCGCTAACTCCCCGAAGCGGCACGTCGATTCTTCGTCAGGACATGGCGGGGACGTCGACCATGTTGACCCGCTCGTTGGGAACGCAGTGGGTCATCACGAGCCCTGTCACGTCACGAGGCCCGTTCTTGCCGAGGTTCTGCATGCGCTGGATCTCCTCCGCATTCAGCGTCTGGGTCGCGAGCGGACCGAGGTCGGCCACCTCCTCGAGCGCAATGCCGAGGCCCTCACCGACCCGCGCGCCGAGCTCGTCGTCGCACATGTAGAAGTGCCACAGCATCCGTTCCTGCACGGGCCGCGCAGCCTGCCCGATGAGGGTCACGAAGTTGAGCACGAGGTCGTCCTTCTCCCAGTCCTCCAGGAGCTGGTAACGCTGGCCGGCCTGCAGGTAGTCGTTCGTGCGCGGGATGCGGGCGCGCACGAGTCGCGCATTGATCTCAGGGCCGATCTCGGACTGGTACTCGCGCGGCGCCTCAGCGAGGCCGCCCGTGATCGACGGCTCGTAGTTGACGTGCGGGTTCTCACCGCCGCCATCGACGTAGTACGTCATCTGGCCGTCACGCTGGTTCGTCGCGACCTTCGCGTTCTTCGCCTGGTTCACCGGCAGCTGCAGATAGTTCGGGCCGACGCGGTAGCGCTGCGTGTCGCTGTAGGAGAAGGTGCGCCCGACGAGCATCTTGTCGTCGGAGAACTCAAGACCGTCGACCAGCACCCCCGTACCGAAGGCGATCTGCTCGTTCTCGGCGAAGAAGTTCTCGACATTGCGGTTGAGCACCATGGTGCCGACGTGGCGCGTGGGGAACTCGTTCTCGGGCCAAACCTTGGTGTCGTCGAGGGGGTCGAAGTCCAGTTCGGGGTGCTCGTCGTCGCTCATGAGCTGCACATAGAGCTCCCACTCGGGGTAGTCGCCCGACTCGATCGCCTGGTACATGTCGTGGGAGGCGTGCCCGAGGTCGCCCGCCTGCACGGCCGCGGCATCCGCCTCAGTGAAGCTCTTGACCCCGGCCTTGGGGATCCAGTGGTACTTGACAAGGTGGCTGACGCCCTCCGCATTGACCCAGCGGTAGGTGTTGACGCCGAATCCCTGCATCGTGCGGTAGCTCGCCGGGATGCCGCGCGGGCTGAAGAGGTTCACGAGCATGTGCATCGACTCGGGGGTCTGCGACATGAAGTCGAAGATGCGCGCGGGCTCCTGGCGGAAGGTCACGGGGTCGGGCTTGAGCGAGTGGATGACGTCGGGAAACTTGATCGCGTCGCGGATGAAGAACACCGCGAGGTTGTTGCCCACGAGGTCCCAGTTGCCGTCCTCCGTGTAGAACTTCACCGCAAAGCCACGCGGGTCGCGCGCCGTCTCGGATGAATCGCGTCCGCCGATGACGCTCGAGAGGCGCACCGCGACATCCGTGCGCTTGCCAGCCGTGTTGAAGAGCTTTGCCCGCGTGTACTTCTCAATGGGCTCGTCGCCGACCTTGCCGGTCGCCTCGAAGTAGCCGTAGGCGACGAAGCCGCGGGCGTGCACGACGCGCTCCGGGATGCGCTCACGGTCGAAGTGGCTGATCTTCTCGAGGAACTGGTAGTTCTCGAGCGTCGCCGGCCCTCGCGCGCCCACCGAGCGCGTGTTCTGGTTGTCGACAACCGGATGCCCCTGCCTGTTGGTCAGTGTGCCCCGCGCCGTCGATCGTGCTTGATTGTCGGGTGCCATGTCTCACTCCTCATGTCGAACCGCCGGTGTCTACAGACCCACTGTGCATCGCTTGTGCGGGTCGTGCACGGATGCTCGGGGAACGTGGAGGATGCTGGTCTGGCCCCCATAGGATGGCACCACCCGTCGAAAGGAATGTCGCGTGTCGACTCTCACCCTCAGCCCTGGTCGCCCGACCCTCGCCGACCGTCTCGTCTCGCGGAGCCTCGCCATGGACGTCGTGCTCATCACGGCGGGCGCCGCCGTGGTCGCGGTCGCGTCGCAGCTTTACATTCCGATCCAGCCCGTGCCGATCACGATGCAGACGCTCGCGGTGCTGCTCGTCGGCAGCACGCTCGGAGCACTCCGCGGCACGCTCGCGATGGTGCTCTACATGGCGCTGGGTCTCGTGGGCCTTCCTGTCTTCAGCGAGGGTGCGTCGGGGGCGGCGGTGCTGTTCGGCGCGACCGGCGGGTACATCATCGGCTTCGCCTTCGCGGCCGCGCTCACCGGCTGGCTCGCCCAGCGCGACTGGGACAAGAAGTTCCTGGGCGCCGCCCTCTCCTTCAGCGCCGGCACGGTCGTGATCTTCGCCTTCGGTCTCCTCGGCCTCGCGATCACCCTCGGCGGCACGCTCGAGCAGACGCTCGCGTGGGGCCTCTACCCCTTCATCATCGGCGGCATCATCAAGGCCGGCATCGCCGCGGCTGCTGTCCCTGCGTCGTGGAAGCTCGCCGACCGCATTGCGAAGGCGCGCGACTAACAGCGCCCAACCGTCAGCGACGGCCCGACCGCAGTGCGGTCGGGCCGTCGTCGTCTGCGGGGCTATGCTTGTCGGTGGGATTTGTTGCACTCAGCCCAACAATCCCGATCCCGACCGCACCCACCTCGAAGGACTTCATGCGTCGCGCCCCAAGAACTCTGACCGTCATCGGCGGATCCGCTCTCACCCTCAGCCTGCTTGCGGGCTGTGCCGCCGCCGCTCCCACCTCTGAGGAACCTGTCGCCGGCGGCACGCTCATCTACGCGACGGGTGACGCCGAGCCCAGCTGCCTCGACCCCCACGTCGGCGGCAACTACCCGCAGGCGCTACTCGCCACGCAGTACATCGAGTCCCTCGTCTCCAAGAACGCGGACGGCGACATCCTCCCGTGGCTCGCGGAGTCATGGAAGGAGAGCGACGACGGCCTCAGCTGGGAGTTCACGCTCCGCGACGACGTGAGCTTCACCGACGGCACGCCGCTCACTGCCGACGCCGTCGCCGCGAACATCGCCCACCTCAAGGACCCTCAGACCGCGTCGTCGACCGGCTACCTCGCGGTCGGCAAGATCGAGTCGATGACATCCGTCGATGAGCACACGCTCCGCATCGACCTCTCGGCTCCCGACAGCGCGCTGCTCGATTCCTTCAGCATGCCGTGGGTCGGCATCCAGTCCCCCACAGCACTCGAACGTGGCCAGGACGTGAACTGCGAGTCCCCCGTCGGCACGGGTCCCTTCATCGTCGAGGAGTGGACGAGGCAGCAGGGTGTGCGCCTCGTTCGCAACGAGGACTACAACTCATGGCCGGGCGACGCCGCGCACGAAGGCCCCGCCTGGCTGGAGGCGATCGACTGGCGCTTCATCCCGGATGCCGCGACGCGCTATGCCGCTCTCCAGTCCGGCGAGGTCGACGTGATCGACAACCCCCAGCCCAACTCCCTTGCGGCGGCCACAGAAGACGGGCCGATCACCGCGATCGCCGCACCGCGGCCGGGCGCCTCCAACCGCATCGAACTGAACGCGGGCAAGGCGCCGTTCGACGATGAGCGCGTTCGCGAGGCGTTCATCCGCGCCGCCGAGGTCAACGACGGCATCGAGGGCCTCTTCTTCGGCACGGTGGCCCGGTCATACTCCGTGCTCTCAAGTGTCGAGGCCGAGTCACTCTCCACGCCCGAGTACTTCGACGTCGACCTCGACGCCGCCAACGCGCTCCTCGATGCCGCAGGATGGACGCAGCGTGACGCCGATGGCTACAGGGTGAAGGATGGCCAACGTCTCGTGCTGGAGTTCCCCGTCAGCACGAACCAGTCGGTGCCGGCCGAGCAGTCGCTCTTCGAGCAGATCCAGGCGACGACGAAGCAGGCGGGGTTCCAGGTGATCCTCGAACCCCTCGACCTGTCGAGCTGGTACGGCGCCCTCGCCGCGCACGAGTACAACCTCGTCAGCGCGCCGTACACCAAGGTTGGGCCCGACGTGCTGCGCATCCTGTATCACAGCGACTCCACCGTGCCGGCGCCGAGCGGCTACTTCGCCAACCTCGCCCAGCTGAAGGACCCCAAGCTCGACGCGCTCCTGACGCAGGCGAGCGAGACGACGGATGCCACGCTTCGCGCCGAGCTCTACGAGGAGGCGCAGGACATCGTGCTCTCCGGCTACCACGTGCTCCCGCTCTACGACCAGCAGAACCACTACCTGCATGGCGAGGACGTGGAGGGCATGCGCGCCCTGCCGACCGTGTCGACCCCGACGTTCTTCGACGCCTGGCTCGCGCGCTGACGCCGCGATGGGAGCGAGGGTGTTGCGGTGGGTCGCCGCGAAGGTTGCCGGTGGCGCCTTCGTGCTGTGGGCCATCGCGACGCTCATCTTCTTCGGCCTGCGACTGATCCCAGGCGACCCGGCCCAGGCACTCCTCGGTGGGCCCGGGTCGCAGGCCTCGGAGGAGGCCCTCGCCCTCGTTCGTCGCGAACACGGCCTGGACCTGCCGCTCGCGGAACAGTACCTCCTCGCGATGGGGCGGCTCGCGACGGGTGACCTCGGCACGTCCTACTCACTCCGCCAGGACGTGCTCACGCTGATCGGGGAACAGTTCTGGGGCACCCTGCTGCTCACCGTGCTCTCGCTCGCGACGGCGTGGGCGATCGCGCTGCTCCTGGCGACGTGGGCGACGCGAGGCAGCCGCTCTGGCCGCGCCGTGGCATCCGGCCTCGAGGTCGTTGCCTCCGCCGTGCCGCACTTCTGGCTGGCGTCGATGCTCATCCTGCTCTTCAGTTCACTCCTCGGGCTGCTGCCGCCCGTGAGCGTCGAAGGGCCGAGCGGGCTTGTGCTGCCAGTGCTCACGCTCGCGCTGCCCCTCGCAGGGTTCCTTGCGCAGGTCATGCGCGAATCGCTCGCCGACGCACTCGAATCGCCCTTCGTGCTCTCGGCGCGCGCCCGCGGGGAGAGCGAGACTGGCGTCCGGTGGAGACACGCCATCCGGCACGCCTCACTGCCGGCCATCTCGCTCTCGGGCTGGGCCTTCGGCTCCCTCATCAGTGGCGCGGTCGTCGTCGAGACGGTCTTCGCCCGACCTGGCCTCGGCCGGAGCCTGCTCAACGCGGTCACGGCGCGCGACATCCCCATGGTCACGGGCATCGCGCTCGTCTCGGCGCTCGCGTTCGTGCTCGTCACGATTGCGACCGACGCGATCGACCGCGTCGCCGACCCGCGGCTGAGGCGCGCATGACCGCCCCCGAGACCGCTGGCACGGCCTACGGAACGGCACACGTCGCCGCCCGGCCCGGTGCCAGGCTGACGGCCGGGGAGGTCATCAGCCTCGCGGTCATCCTGCTCCTGGCCGCCGCCGCACTCGTGCCCCAGCTGCTCGCGCCCGGCGACCCCCTCGCCATCTCACCGACAGAGGCGTTCCAGGCACCCTCGTGGCAGCATCCCTTCGGCACCGACGAATCGGGTCGGGATGTCTACACCCGCGTCGTCCACGGCGCGGGGCAGTCCCTCCTCATCGGGCTTGCGGCAACCGCGATCGGGATCGGCCTCGCCCTCGTGCTGGGCACGCTCGGGGCCGTCGGCGGACGCGCCCTCGACTTCGCCACGACCCGCATCAATGAGGTGCTGTTCGCGCTCCCCGGCCTGCTGCTCGCGCTCGTGTTCATCGCGATCGTCGGCCCGGGGGTCACGACGACGACGATCGCCGTCGGTCTCTCGACCGCGCCCGGCTACGCGCGCATCATCCGGAGTCGCATCCTGGCCGTGCGACGCTCCGGGTACGTCGAAGCTGCCGTCGTGCTCGGCCACGGCCCGCTGACGATCCTCGGGCGGCACATCCTGCCCAACGCGGTGGCACCGGTCTTCGTGCTCGCGACGCTCGGGGTCGGCCAGGCGATCGTGTGGGCCTCGTCCCTCAGCTACCTCGGCCTCGGCGTCGTGCCTCCCGCGGCGGAGTGGGGTGCAATGCTCTCAGCGGGCCGCCCTTACATCTCCGTCGCGTGGTGGCTCACGGTCTTCCCGGGCCTCGCGATCGTGGCGACCGCGGCATCCGCGACCGCGCTCGGCCGGAGCCTCCAGTCGCGCACGAGACAGGAGCAGTCATGACGGCGCCGCTGCTCACGGTCGACCGGCTCTCGGTCGCCTTCTCGGGTGTCACGGTCGTCCGCGACGTGTCGTTCGAGGTCAGCCCCGGCGAATGCCTCGCGATCGTTGGCGAATCCGGGTCTGGCAAGAGTGTGACGGCGCGATCGCTCCTGGGCCTCACGGGCGGCCGCGTCTCGGCCGAGGGCCTGCGCCTGGGCGAGCATGACCTCCTGTCTGCCGGGCCGAAGCAGTGGCGTTCCATCCGCGGCGGCGAGGTCGGCCTCGTGCTGCAGGATGCGCTCGTCTCGCTCGATCCGCTGAGGCCGGTGGGCCGCGAGATCGACGACACGCTGCGCCTGCACACTTCGCTCTCCCCCGCCGAACGTCGCGACCGCGTCATCGAGGTGCTCGAGTCGGTGGGGATGCCGGATGCCGCGTCCCGCGCCTTGCAACGCGCGGGCGAACTCTCCGGCGGCCTCCGACAGCGGGCACTCATCGCGAGTGCGATCGCGGCATCGCCACACCTCATCATTGCCGACGAGCCGACGACAGCGCTCGACGCGACCGTGCAGTCCCAAGTACTGCGGCTGCTCGCGCAGCTCCGGGCCGACGGCACCGCGCTCCTGCTCATCAGCCACGACCTCGCGGTCGTTCGGGAGGTGGCCGACCGGATCGTCGTCATGCGCGACGGCGAGATCGTCGAGGCCGGCAGCGTGGGCGAGGTGCTGGATGCTCCACGCCACGAATACACGCGCGCACTCATTCGTTCGGTGCCGTCGGGCGTGCCGCGCGGCATGCCGCTCGCGGCATCGGCGGATGCAGGCAGCACCAGGAACACCGCGCCTCCAGCGCCCTCGACCGGGCCGATCGTGCTGGAGGCGCGGGGGCTCAGCAAGTCGTTCCCCCGCCGCCATCAGGCACCGCTCCTCGCGGTGGACGATGTCTCGATTTCACTTCGGCGCGGCAGCACCCTCGGCCTCGTCGGCGAGTCCGGCTCGGGCAAGACGACCGTCGCGCGCATGCTCCTCGGCCTTGTGACGCCCGATGACGGCACCGTCGACCTCGATGGCGCGCGGTTCAGCGACATCCCGGAGCGCCAGCGACGGCGACGACGACGGATGCTCGGTGCCATCTATCAAGACCCGCTCAGCTCATTCGACCCGCGTCACACGGTGCAGCGCATCCTTCGCGACGCGCTCGACCCGAAGGAGGCGAACGCGCCCCGTCGGCTCACGGAACTGCTCGACTCGGTCGGCCTGCCGAGCTCCGTGCTGGCGCGCCGACCGCTGCATCTCTCGGGCGGACAGCGCCAGCGGGTCGCGATCGCCCGCGCCCTCGCTCCCCGGCCCGAGGTGCTCGTCTGCGACGAACCCGTCTCGGCCCTCGACGTCTCGGTGCAGGCACAGGTCCTCGACCTGCTCGATGAGCTCCAGGGCGAGCACGGGCTCGCCTACCTCTTCATCTCGCACGATCTCGGCGTCGTGCAGCACATGAGCGACCGCATCGCCGTCATGCGCGCGGGCACCATCGTGGAGGAGGGCGACGCGACGACGGTGTTCACCTCGCCGCAGCACGAGTACACCCGGCAGCTCGTGGCATCCACACCCCGTCTCGAGAGGAACCAGCGCTCATGACGAGCACGCGCGCAACAGGCAAGGGGCGCCCTCCCGCGGCCTCGCGGGAGATGCTCCAGGATGCGGCATTCGAGCTCTTCCTCGAGCAGGGCTACTCCGGCACCACCGTCGAACACATCACGCGGAGGGCGGGCGTCAGCCGCAACACCTTCTTCAACTACTTCGACGCCAAGGGGGATGTGTTCTGGGTCGAGCTCGACGATGCGCTCGCGCGGCTTGCGCAGGAGCTCGCGGCGCATGACCCGGTCAGCGAACCCCTGCCCGCGCTGCGTGACGTGCTGCTCGCGCTTGGCGGGGGTTACGGTGCAGACGCCGTGCCCTTCGCGCTGACGCAACGGGAACTGATCGGCGGCGTGCACGAACTCCAGGCCTCCGCCGTGACCCGCTTCGTGGCCGCAGCCCGCGGCATCCGCAGCTTCCTCGTCGAGCGCGGGATCGCGGCCGACATGGCCCAGGCCGTCTCCTATGCCGTCATGGGGGCGACCGTCGCCGCGACACAGTCGTGGGCCGCCGCGGGACCAACACGCGGCACGCTGGCCGCCTACCTTGACGTCACGGTCAGCCCCGTGCTGCGGGGCTACGCGCACGCCAGCTGAGCACCGCGGGCGCATTCGGGCACTCCGATAGCATGGGATGACCTGACACTCAGGCACCTCAGCACAGACACGGTGCCGCACACATCGAACCGGAGCATCCCATGGCCGACGCCATCCCCGACAAGCCCGCCCTCGAAGGCCTCGAGCAGAAGTGGGGCCCGCGCTGGGAGGAGAAGGGCACCTACCGTTTCGATCGTGACTCGGCGACGCGCGAGAACATTTTCTCGATCGACACTCCCCCGCCCACGGCATCCGGTTCACTCCACATCGGGCACGTCTTCAGCTATACGCACACCGACGTCGTCGCGCGCTACCAGCGGATGCGCGGCCGCACCGTCTTCTACCCCATGGGCTGGGACGACAATGGCCTGCCGACCGAGCGCCGCGTGCAGAACTACTACGGCGTGCGCTGCGACCCCACGCTCCCCTACGACCCGGACTTCACTCCGCCCTTCGAGGGCGGGGACAACAAGAGCTCGAAGGCGGCAGACCAGCTGCCGATCAGCCGCCGCAACTTCGTGGAGCTGTGTGAGCGCCTGACGGTCGAAGACGAGAAGCAGTTCGAAGACCTGTGGCGCAAGCTGGGCCTCAGCGTCGACTGGAGCCAGACCTACCGCACGATCTCCCCCGAGGCCCAGGCCACCGCACAGCGTGCGTTCCTGCGCAACCTTGAGCGCGGCGAGGCCTACCAGGCGGATGCGCCGACCCTCTGGGACGTCACCTTCCGCACCGCGGTCGCCCAGGCCGAGCTCGAGGACAAGGAGCAACCCGGCGCGTACCACCGGCTCGCGTTCCATGGCCCCGAGGCCGACATCCACATCGAGACGACCCGGCCGGAACTGCTGCCCGCCTGTGTCGCCCTCGTCGCGCATCCGGATGACGAGCGCTACCAGGCCCTCTTCGGCACGACCGTGCGCACGCCTCTCTTCGACGTCGAGGTGCCCGTCGTAGCCCATCACCTCGCGCAGAAGGACAAGGGCTCCGGCATCGCCATGATCTGTACCTTTGGCGACCTGACCGACGTCATCTGGTGGCGCGAACTCGACCTGCCGAACCGCGCCATCATCGGCTTCGACGGCCGCGTCGTGAGCGAGGCACCCGACGCGATCACGAGCGAGACGGGACGCGAGGCCTATGCCCAACTCGCCGGCAAGACGGTCTTCAGCGCCAAGAAGACCATCGTGGAGCTGCTGCAGGCATCCGGCGAGATGATCGGCGAGGCCAAGGCCATCACGCACCCGGTCAAGTTCTTCGAGAAGGGTGACAAGCCCCTCGAGATCGTGTCGACGCGACAGTGGTACATCACCAACGGCGGGCGCGACGAGGCACTTCGCAACGCCCTCGTCGCCCTCGGCAAGGACATCGACTGGCACCCCGACTTCATGCGCGTGCGCTACGAGAACTGGGTCAACGGCCTCAACGGTGACTGGCTCATCAGCCGTCAGCGCTTCTTCGGCGTGCCTATCCCCGTCTGGTATCCGCTCGACGGCGACGGCAACCCCGTCTTCGACTCCCCCATCGTGCCGAGCGAGGCGCAGCTCCCCGTCGACCCCTCATCGGATGCCGCCCCCGGCTTCGAGGAGTCCCAGCGCGGCGTGCCCGGCGGCTTCGTCGGCGAGATCGATGTCATGGACACCTGGGCCACCTCCTCGCTGACCCCGCAGCTCGCGGGGGGCTGGAAGACCGACCCCGAGCTCTTCAACCTCGTGTTCCCCTACGACCTGCGTCCCCAGGGCCAGGACATCATCCGCACCTGGCTGTTCTCGACCGCCCTGCGTTCCCACCTCGAGCACGACGGCGTCGCGCCCTGGAAGCACGCCGCGATCTCCGGCTTCATCGTCGACCCCGACCGCAAGAAGATGTCGAAGTCGAAGGGCAACGTCGTCACGCCGGCGGGCATGCTCGACGACCACGGTTCCGACGCGGTGCGCTACTGGGCTGCCTCGAGCCGGCTCGGCACGGATGCCGCGTTCGACCCGCAGAACCCCAAGCAGATCAAGATCGGCCGCCGACTCGCCATCAAGGTGCTCAACGCATCCAAGTTCGCCTACTCCTACGAACTGCCTGGCGGAGAGCACGACATCACCAACCCGCTGGACCGGGACGTGCTGGCGGAACTCGACCGGGTGGTCGCGACGGCGACGACTGCGTTCGACGAGTTCGACCACGCGCGTGCACTCGAGACGACCGAGCAGTTCTTCTGGACCTTCTGCGACGACTACCTCGAGTTGGTCAAGGAACGCGCCTACGGTGCATCGACGGCCGAGGGGCAGGCCAGCGCGGTGCTGACCCTCCGTGCGGCCGTCGACACGATGCTGCGCCTGCTCGCACCCTTCCTCCCCTTCGCGACGGAAGAGGTGTGGTCGTGGACGCACGAGTCCTCGATCCACGCCGCCGAGTGGCCCGTGCCGCGCAGCAGCGAGGCACCCACCGGCATCCTGCCTGCCGTGAGCGCCGCGCTGATCGGAATCCGGCGCGCCAAGACGGATGCCAAGGCATCGCAGAAGACGCCGGTCACCTCCGCGACGATTGCCGCACCCGAGGAGCAGCTCTCGCTCCTGCGGCTCGCCGAAGACGACCTCAAAGCCGTCGGACGCATCGCCGAGCTGAGCTTCGTGGCCGGCGAGGAGCTCGCCGTCACCGACATCGTGCTCGAGGAGCAGGCGTCCTGATGCAGCTCGGCACACGCTGGTCGGTCGGGGCGGCGAGCCCCGACCGCCTGCCTGCCGCCGTGCGCGACGCGATCCGTGGCGTGGACGAGGAACTGCTGGCCCTCGCATCCGAGACCTTCGACCCCACGACCTGGCGGTGGACCCTCACCTGGCTCGAAGGCCGCCCCATCGCGGAGCTCGATGATGGCACGATCGTGACGCTCGGCGCGGCGGGCGAGGTCCTCGTCACGCCAGCCGGATAACTCCGTGCGCACTGGGCGTGGGTCTCGCGCTCTCCGTGCGCCAACGGCTTCGGGCCGACGCGGCAAGCGCCGCGGCGAGGCTGTCCGCTGGGCGGCCGGGACCATCGCTCTCGGAGCCCTCCTGCTCGTCTCAGCCCTGCGCATCCGTGACGGCCTGCCGTGGCTGCTCGTGCTCGGCCTGTATGCCATCGCGAGCGTGATCGCATACGCCGCCTACCGAAGCGACAAGGCGGCGGCGAACCGCGGCGCGTGGCGCGTCTCGGAGTCGAGCTTGCACATCGTCGCGCTGCTGGGCGGATGGCCGGGGGCATTCCTCGCCCAGGTCGCCCTGCGCCACAAGACCGTCAAGGCGAGCTTCCAGACCGGTTTCTGGGTGACCGTGGCGGCCAATGTCGCGCTGCTGGCAATCCTCCCCGTGTCACTGGCGCAGGATCTACTCACGTACGTGCTCCCCTAGCGGCGCGGGAGCTCAGCCGCGGCAGAGCACCTCGCCGTGCGGCATGCCCATCCAGCCAGCGGGCTCGGCCGCCCAGGACTGCCAGGCGCGCGACACGTCCTCCAGCTCGGAGCGGGTCACCAATCCCTTTGACATCGCGTCGCTCGCGAAGGCGGATTCGAGGGCACGATCGCGCCACATGCCGCCCCACCATTCGCGCTCCTCAGCGGATGCGAAGCACCAGATCGACGCCGTGCTGGCGACCTGGGTGAACCCGGCAGCCAGCGCCCATTCCTTAAGCTGGCGCCCCGCATTCGGCTCGCCGCCGTTGCTCCTGTGCACACGCTGGTACAGCGCCGCCCACGCCTCCAGGCCGGCCGAGGACGGGTGGACCATGGTGCCCGCGTAGTCGACGTCGCGCGCGGCGACGACACCGTCGTCGCCGACGACACGTCGCATCTCCCGCAGTGCCGCAACAGGATCAGCCAGGTGCTGGAGCGTCTGGTGCGCATGGACGACGTCGAAGGATGCCTCGTCGTAGCGTGTGTCGTAGGCATCACCCACGACGAACTCGACATTGTCGAGGCCTTCCTCGAGCGCGAGCGCGCGCGCCTTCTCGATTACCTCGGGAGCCGCGTCAAGCCCGACGACCCGTCCGGGTGCCACCCGACGAGCGATGTCGACCGTGATGGTTCCCGGGCCGCACCCGATGTCGAGCACGCTCACGCCGGGCCGCAGGTGGGACTCAAGGTAGGCAGCGGAGTTCTCGACGGTTCGCCAGGTGTGCGACCTCAGCACGCTCTCATGGTGGCCGTGGGTGTACCGCTCAGGCTTTCGCTCATTCATGAGAATAGTTTAGCTACGAACGTCGCCAACCGAGCCACCCCATGATGACCACGCCCACGAGCAGACCCCAGAATGCGGCACCGATCCCAAGGAACGTGACCCCGGAAGCTGTCACGAGGAATGTGGCGATCGCCGAGATGCGGTGCTTCGGATCTTCGAGCGCCGTGCCGACCGAACTCACGAGGGCGCCGAGCACCGCGAGACCCGCCACCGCGATGATCAGGATGGTGGGCGCCACAGCCACCACGGCCGTCGCGGCGCCTGCGCCCAACCCAAGAAGGATGAAGAAGGCGCCGCTGCTCGCGGCGGCGATCCAACGCTTGTGGGTATCTGCATGCGCCTCCGGGCTCGCGGAGATGGCGGCCGTGATCGCGGCGAGGTTGATCGCGTGGCCACTGAAGAAGGCTCCCGCCGCGGTGCCCAGGCCGGTGAGCGCAAAGACGGAGCGGGGCGGCGGCGTGTAGCCGAAGCTCTTCATGACGACGAAGCCCGGCACATTCTGACCGGCCATCGTCACAATGAAGAGCGGGAGCCCGAGGCTGACAATCACAAGCGGGTCGAACTGCGGAAGCACTGGAACCAGCACCGGCGCGAGCGTCGTGGCCGAGAGCCACTCCGTCCCCGCCTGGACAAGGATCACGGTGACGGCGACCACCATCGCTGCCGGCACCGCCCAGCGCGGTGCCCAGCGCAGGAGCACGAGCCATGTCAGCACGATGGGCAGCGCGAGCAGCGGGTGCTCGATGACGGCGGTAACGGGAGCCAGGCAGATGGGAAGCAGGATCCCCGCGAGCATCGCGCTTGCAAGCGGTGTCGGGATGCGCGTAACGGCGCGGCCGAGAGCAGGCCACAGGCCGCACAGGAAGATGAGGACCCCGCACACGATGAACGCGCCGACGGCGGTCTCGATACTGACACCGCCCCCACCCGCCGCGATCAGCACGGCTGCCCCGGGCGTCGACCAGACGATCGAGATCGGTTGCCGGTATCGCCACGAGAGCAGCACGGTGAAGATGCCGGATGTCACGCACAGCGCGAGCAGTCCAGATGCCGCTTGGGAATCACTCGCGCCGACCGCGAGCAACCCCGCGATGACGAGCGGAAACGAGCTTGCAAAGCCGCTCAGCGAAGCGACGATTCCGGTCGACACCGGCTGAAGCGCGAGGAAGCCCTCCCGCCAATTACTAGGCAGACTTCTCCTGGCGCCTCTGCGTGCGCGGCACGATCGTCGGAGCGGCACCGCTCAACACCGCATCGCGCGTGACGACGACGCGGGCGATGTCGTCATCGGAAGGCACGTCGAACATGATCGAGCCGAGCACCTCCTCCATGATCGAGCGCAACCCGCGGGCACCCGTCTGGCGCAGGACCGCGAGGTCGGCGATCGATTCGAGCGCGTCGGGCTCGAACTCGAGTTCGACACCATCGAGCTCGAACATGCGCTGGTACTGCTTGACGAGCGCATTCTTCGGCTGCGTGAGGATGTCCATGAGCGCGGCCTGGTCGAGTGGCGTAACCGTCGTCACGACTGGCAGGCGCCCGATGAACTCGGGGATGAGCCCGAACTTGTGCAGGTCTTCCGGCAGTACCTCGCTGAAGAGGTTGACCTCGTCGCCCTTGCTGTGCAGGGGCGCACCAAAGCCGATGCCCTTCTTGCCTGCGCGCTGGGAGATGATCTCCTCGAGGCCAGCGAACGCTCCCGCCACAATGAAGAGCACGTTGGTCGTGTCGACCTGGATGAACTCCTGATGCGGATGCTTGCGCCCGCCCTGCGGGGGAACCGATGCGACGGTGCCCTCGATGATCTTGAGCAACGCCTGCTGCACACCCTCACCAGAGACGTCTCGTGTGATCGAGGGGTTCTCAGCCTTGCGCGCGATCTTGTCGATCTCGTCGATGTAAATGATGCCCGTCTCGGCGCGCTTGACGTCGTAGTCGGCGGCCTGGATGAGCTTCAGCAGGATGTTCTCGACGTCTTCGCCGACGTAGCCCGCCTCGGTCAGTGCGGTGGCATCCGCGACCGCGAACGGCACGTTCAGGCGCTTGGCGAGCGTCTGCGCGAGGTAGGTCTTGCCACAGCCCGTGGGACCGATCAGCAGGATGTTTGACTTCGCGATCTCGACGTCGTCAACGGCGGCGTCGGCGGGCGCGATCGTGTTGCGTGCCCGCACACGCTTGTAGTGGTTGTAGACGGCAACGGAGAGTGCCTTCTTGGCCTTCTCCTGGCCGATCACATACTCCTCGAGGAAGCCGAAGATCTCGCGCGGCTTGGGCAGGTCGAACTCACTCGTGGCCACCTCGCCCGCTTCGGCAAGGCGCTCCTCGATGATCTCGTTGCACAGTTCGACGCATTCGTCGCAGATGTATACGCCGGGGCCCGCAATGAGCTGCTGGACCTGCTTCTGGCTCTTTCCGCAGAAAGAACACTTGAGCAGGTCGGCACTCTCGCCAATTCGCGCCATGCGCCCCCTCCTCCATCGATCGGGATAGTGGATACGAGCCTAACCCGATCCAGTGACATCCCGCTGCATCCGTCGTCACCCGCGCGCCCTGTGACGCCGCGGGACGCGAAGGGCCCCGCCGCAATTGCGACGGGGCCCTCAGCGTCGATACCTACTTGGTGATCGCCGGCATGTTCTTGCGCGACGTCAGCACCTGGTCGACGAGGCCGTACTCGAGCGCCTCGTGTCCGCTGAGGATCTTGTCGCGCTCGATGTCCTGGTTCACCTGCTCCTTGGTGCGGTTGGAGTGGCTCGCAATCGTCTCCTCGAGCCACTCGCGCATGCGGAGGATCTCCCGCGCCTGGATCTCGATGTCGGATGCCTGCCCGCGACCCGCGTCACCGGCCGAGGGCTGGTGGATCAGCACGCGCGCGTTCGGCAGCGCGAGGCGCTTGCCGGGCGTGCCTGCCGCGAGGATAACCGCCGCCGCCGACGCCGCCTGCCCCAGCACGACCGTCTGGATCTGCGGGCGCACGTACTGCATCGTGTCGTAGATCGCCGTCATGGCCGTGAAGGAGCCACCGGGCGAGTTGATGTACATGACGATGTCGCGGTCGGGGTCCTGGCTCTCGAGCACGAGGAGCTG